>Ga0310838_1000298_pt1 | contig 50728 bp, 35 predicted proteins | sample SM_ome_6_FD_202241 | JGI IMG/M metagenome (GOLD analysis project Ga0310838, IMG submission 202241) | Sorghum-adapted microbial communities enriched on stacked mutant (SM) sorghum from Joint BioEnergy Institute, Emeryville, California... ...
GGATCGTATATCCAAAAATGGGATAGGCAGACTTATTTTCACAAATTCACTTTCCATCACATCAATTCATTTCCAGTTGTCGTGTTCCGATTCATTGATGATATGCACTTTCGTAATTCGGGATAATGCATCAAAGGCGGTGTTGGGTTGGGAACGGATCAACTGACGCGCATTGCGCGGGAATCCTTGACGCACTACCCCGTAACTTGCAAATCGATGGATTTTATCGGCCACAGCGCAAGCGCCGTTTATAAAGTGACGGATTCCGAAGGCAATCGGTTCAGTCTGCGCGTGCATCGGCCGAGAAGCGGGAACCTTGAGAGCTTCTGGACGTCGCGGGAAGCGGTCCGTTCCGAGATGATGTGGCTTCACGCCCTGAGCCGGGAGACGGACATCATTCTGCCCGCCCCCGTCATGAACGTACAGGGGGATCTCGTGACGATCGTGGACGGTATCGCCTGCACGATGCTGACATGGGTGGATGGCGAAGCGAGACCTTATTTTGCAACCGCGGAAGAAGCCGAGGCCATCGGGGAACTGACCGGCAAACTGCACAGGCAGTCGTCGAACTGGACCATTCCGGAAGCTTTCTCGCGCCCGGCATTGGACGACGCCCGCATCATGAAGGCGCTCGTGAACCTGGAATTCGCGTCCCGGTCGGGCAAGCTTCCCGCGGACGAGACGGCGCTCCTGCGGCGCGCCGGCCTCCGGGCCGTCGACATGATGAACGGATTGGAACGCACACCGGCGAACTGGGGCGTGATCCATGCCGATCTGATTCCCGGCAACATCCTGTTCCACGGACCGGAAGCGCGGCCGATCGACTTCGGCTCCTGCGCATTCGGGCATTACCTGATCGATCTCGGCTGGACGATGTGCTACATTCATCCTTCGCTTCGGGCGGATTTGCTTCATGCCTACTCCCGGCACTGCGCGCTGCCGCGAAATCATGTCGAGCTGCTGGAAGGATTCTATCTCGCGGCGATGCTCGATACGATGAATTTCTGGCTGGGTCTGCCGGACTGGACGGATCGGATGCCCGGCATCATCCACAAGCTGGCCGACCGGGAAGCGACCGCGTACCTCAAGGGGGAATCGTTCCTCTTCAGCGGCGCGCCCTATTGGGAATGACCGCCGGTTTTCATGGGGTTACATGTCCCGGAGATCTTGCAATCCGGTGCATGTGCGCCGGATCCGACATGCCCGATGAAAAAGGAGTCTGACTCACGGGTCAGACTCCCCGGTCCATCGGAAAGGCGTCGTGCCGAAGAACAGATCCGGGTTCACCGGCGTGTTGTGCGCCCAGAACGTGAAGTGCAGGTGCGGCCCCGTCGAGAAGCCGGTCGAGCCGACAAGGCCGATGATGTCGCCTTTCTTCACGGTGTCCCCGGTGCTCACATGCAGTTCCGACAGATGCGCGTATTGCGAGAACAGCCCCATGCCGTGGTCGATGTAGATCGTCAGCCCGGTCAGGTACAGGTCGTCCGCCAGCGCGACGACGCCGTCGTTCGCCGCCGCGATCGGCGTGCCCGCGGGAGCCGCGAGGTCGATCGCGTTGTGCGTGCTGCTCAGTTTCCCGTTGATGTAGCGCGTGTACCCGTACGGCGTCGACAGCCGGCCTTCGATCGGCTTCAGAAACGCCGAGTCGAACAGGAACGTCTCGGCGGAATGCGACCGCGCCTCGTCGATCTTCTTCTGGTCCTCCGCGATCCGTTCCGTGTTGCGCCGCATGGCCTCCATTTCTTCCGTGACGGTCAGGTACTGCGTGTTGAATTTTTTCACCTTGACCGTCAGCTCGGCATCGCCGATCGTATAGGCGCCCGGCTTCGTCGACCTCGGGACGGGCAGATAGGTAAAATACCCCGCCTTGTACGGCTTGAGCGCATACGTCTTCCCCTGCCATTCCACTTCCCCCGGTTCGCCGCGCCGCACCAGAATGACGTCGCCGGGATAGGTCTCGTTCGGGAGCAAAATCCACCCGGGCCCCGGCTTCATCACGTCTTGCGGAACCGCGTACAGCGCCGCCTCTTCCGCCCGCAGCCTGCGCCGCTCCCGCTCCGCCTCGATCGCCGCGCGCACGTCGCCGGTGATCTCCTGATGCCAGGTGAGGCCGCCGTCAACCGACACCAGAAGGGGGTTGTCCAGCCCTTCGCTCCCGTCGGCCAGCGCCCAGCCGATCCGGCCCGAGACGGGCTGAATCCGCTTCGCCGCGATCCGCCGTCCGTCGATCTCGATGGGCCGGGACGCGTCAAAGTCCAGATACGCGGCCTCGATCTCCCGCAGCGCCGCGAGAAGCGCCGCCTGCCCGTTCGCTTCGGCATCATTCGCCAATGCGCCATCCGCCTCGCTGACCGCATCGCCATGGGCTCCGGGCTCGTCCGGCGAGCCCGCGTCCGATCCTGCTGCCAGTCTGTCAGGCTCCCCCGGCGCGACCGCTTCGCCTCCGGCGCCCGCAACCGGCCCGTCCGCCGCGCCGGCCGCCGGCACGTCTTCCTCCGGCAACGTCCAGTCCGGTCCCGCTTCGCGCCAGGTGACGCCGCCGTCCCCGGTCACCATGACGGTCCCGTCATCATACTCGTACCAGCCCGTGTCCAGATCCAGCATGCGGAAGTCGACGATCGTCCGCTTCACGGGCTCCGGTTCCGGCACCGGTTCGTCCGCCAGAACCGGCTCCGCCTGGCCCGACAGTTCCCCTCCGTCCGCAACCTGCCGCTGGCCATCCCGTCCCGGATCGGTCAGCCAGACCACAGCCAGCCAGACACCGGCCAACGCCAATGTCGCAAGAGCGATTGACCATAACTCGAGTCTTCCTTTTTTCTTTCGCCTGTTTCTGTCCGCGCGGCGCGGTGTTCGGCTGTCGGCTCCCACGCCCCGTACCTCCCGTCTTCGTCTCGCATATCGCGCATCTTTTTTTCCATTGTAACATTGAGACAGCGTGTCAGACAGGATTCCCGAGACAACGTAATGCAAGAATGCAGTACATTCTTCCGAAAAAGAGCAAAATAACCGAATATGCTGCAAATCTGCATGACATCAGGCAAAATTCCGCAGAAAGCACCCGAATGTACTGCAAATTTGCATTCCATCTTACCCTGTCGGCAAACAGCAAAGGCCCCGGCGCATGCCGGAGCCCGAATCCGCAAGGAATCCATTGTGCTTATCGTCTGAATCTGATCCTGAGCGTTCCCATATCTTCGGGGGACGAACCCTTTTTCTTCAAACCGGTGATGAACAGGTCATACGGTTTCCCGGCTTCAACCGGGCCGTATTTGAGGTAAAGCATGTAATCATTCCCCCGATAGGTGCCTTTCAGCTCGGCGCCGGCACCCGCGGCGTCCACCTCGACCGTCAACCCGATGAAAAGATAATCGTGCGTATCGGATGCGGCCGTCATGATATACGAACCGTCATCGTCACGAGTCAGCAAGGCCAAATCTACAACGACAAGGGATTCGTTGAGCTGCGCAGTGCCGATCAAATTGATCGGACTGACCGTTGCGGTGACGACAAACGCAGCCGCAAACCCTTCGTACTGCGCGGTGATGACCGCGCTTCCGGCGCCAACGGCCGTGACGCGGCCGGTTGCGTCGACCGTCACAACGGATTCGTCGCTGCTGGTCCAATCGGTCGCCTCATCCGTAACATCCTCGAGCGTATCGTCGCTCAGCTTGGCCTGAAGGGTCAGCTGCAGCGAATCGCCTGTGAACAGCGGGACATTGGCGTCAAAGACCAATTGTACGACCGTCGGCGGGTCCGTCGGATCGGTCGGGTCAGTCGGATCTGCCGGGTCCGCCGGATCGGTCGGATCAGCCGGATCGATCGGATCTGTCGGGTCCGCCGGATCGATCGGGTCTGCCGGATCGATTGGATCTGCCGGGTCCGCCGGATCGGTCGGTTCTGTCGGGTCCGCCGGATCGATCGGGTCTGCCGGGTCCGCCGGATCGGTCGGCGGATCAGCCGGATCTGCCGGGTTCGGAGCCGGGTCGGTTGAAGGCGTCGGCGACGGATTTGAATCCGGCGACGGTTCCGACGCGGGCGGCGTCCAGTCCCCGCGCACATCGGCCGGCGTCTTCTCGAACGTCGTGCCCTCGGCGCCCTTCTCGATCGTCGCCTTCTCGATCGTGCCCTGCCCGGTTACCTTCAGCGCGGCATTCAGGACCAGATTGCCGATCTTCGCAGCCGTGCCGAGGTTCAGGCTGGCCGATCCCGCGTTGCCCGACACGTTCAGGTTGTTGATGCTGCCTTCCGGCACGTCGACTTCAACCGCCCCGGCGTTCACTTGAACGTTGTCGAAGTTGCCGAGCAGCGAAACCCTGGAACCGGCAGGAAGCCTGTCCGCCAGGGTGACATTGGCGATCCCGCCGCTCGTTGCTTTGGAACTGTCGATTCTTGCGGAGGATTGCACGTTCACCTCATTGACCTTCGTACTGCCCTCCGCAACAATTCGCACATCGCCCGTTTTCTTGTTGATCACGATTTTGACAATGACGGAATCTTTGAAATAAATGGAGTTTACGCCGCCGCCCTGCACAAACGTATCCCCGTCGATCGACACGTTGTCGAGGACGGCCTCGCCTTCACCGACACCCTCGCCGATGGTCAAATTGCCGGTGATGAAGATGTTCCGCAGCGTAACGCCGGGGGTATCGATCAACACATCACCTTCGAGCGTCTGCGTTCCGGATTCCGGCCCGTAGATGCCCGCCTCGTCATACACTTCCGCATACCGCTGGCGCAGCGCGCGGTCCAGAATCGCAACGGCCTCGGCCCGCGTCAGCAGGCTCCCGGGTCGGAACGTCCCGTCGCCGAAGCCGACGATCAGCCCTTTCGCGACGACGGATGCAACCGCCGCCTTGCTCCAGCCCGCGATGTCCGCGGCATCGCGGAACCGCCCGAGCGCATCTGCCGGCTCGGCGCCATCCAGTTCCAGCAGGCGGGCAATGATGACGGCAGCCTGCTCGCGGGTGAGCGGATCAAGCGGCCGTACCGATCCTTCAGGATCGCCCTTGATGTAACCGGCCGCAAGCGCGGTGGTCACGGTCTCGTATGCGGGATCGTCCGGAGAGACATCGGCCGCTTCCGGATGCTCGTTCACGGATGTATCGAGCGAATCCGGGAAGCCGAACGATTGGTTGACGAGCGACATGAATTCGACACGCGCAACGTTGTCGTCCGGATGAATGTTCCCGTTGTCATCGCTGTGAAGATAGCCTCTGTCGATCCAGGTCCGGATGTGCGTTTCCGCCCAGTGCCCGCCATAATCCGAAGGCTGCCCTGCGGCGAATGCCTGCAGCGGGGCACAGGCCAGCAGCATCCTGAGCGACATCGCCGTCAGTCGCTTGCTCAACCCGTTCTTCAACTCGTTGATGTCCTCCCCATGTCAGAAGTTGTTCCTATTCTACCACAACATCTATAAATCTCTAGAAAAATAGCGCCTCTTTCCCACATAGTCCCATTGATTGATCATGAACCTTGCTTTATACTTTCTATTCAAATCCAGGATAGACAGGGGCGCTGGTGATGAAGGAAAACAAATACGACGATCCGGTGTTCTTCGAAAAATACAGCCAGATGAACCGCTCGAAATACGGACTGGCCGGTGCGGGGGAATGGGAAACGCTGCGGCAACTGCTGCCCGATTTTCGGAACAAGCGCGTGCTCGATCTGGGGTGCGGCTACGGCTGGCACTGCATCTACGCGATGGAACAAGGCGCTTCCTCCATCGTCGGCGTCGACATTTCCCGAAAAATGCTTGAGATCGCCAAACAGAAAACGCGCTTCCCGCAGGTTGAATATATTTGCTGCGCGATGGAAGATGCGGCGTTTCCGGAGGAAAGTTTTGACGTCGTCCTCAGTTCGCTAGCGTTTCATTACGTGGCGGACTTCGGAGGTCTGGTGGAGAAGATTCGCAGCCTGCTGAAACCCGGCGGCAACCTGACGTTTACGGTCGAGCATCCCGTCTTCACCGCCCACGGGTCGCAGGACTGGGATTATGATGAACGAGGCGAAATCCGGCATTTCCCCTTGGACCGCTATTTCGCGGAGGGACAGCGGACGACCGTGTTCCTGGGCGAGCGGGTGGTCAAATATCACCGGACGCTGACCACGTATCTGAGTACGCTGCTCGGAAGCGGCTTCATCATTCGCCATATCGTGGAGCCGCAGCCGCCGGAACGGATGAAGGACATGCCCGGGATGAAGGATGAGTGGCGCCGTCCCATGATGCTGATCATTTCGGCCGACAAAATAAAAAGCGGGGCATCCTGACGATATCCCGCTTCCGCTCCATATGCTCCACGAACCCCGTCTCCTTATCCCCCCTTGTTCAGGGAGTTTCTACGCACGTCCTTTTTCAATCGTCCTCTTTCGACCGCGTCTCCCAACTGAACACGAACAATCTGAAGACCCCTGACAGGCAAAGAAAGAACCGGCCACTTCACGTGACCGGCCCGATAAGCCGCCTTTGCCGCAATTGTTCAGATCAGCCCCGACCGCTGCAGCAGCCGCTGGACCAGCACGGCCGTCTCCGCCCGGGTCAGCAATTCGTTCGGCGCCAGCCGCTGCCCGCTCCGGCCGGTGATCAGCCCGGCGTCCACGCTGTCGGCCATCGCGGCCGCCGCCCACACGGACACGTCATTCGCGTCCGTGAACGCGCCCGGGATGTCCGCCGTCGCACCGGCGGCGCTCCGCGCATGCAGCCCTGTGAGCGCCATCGCCCGCGACAGCATCACGGCCGCCTGCTCCCGCGTGATCCGCTCCGCCGGGCGGAACGATCCGTCGGCGTAGCCTTGCACGAGTCCGTATTGAGACGCCGTCCGTACGGCAGCAATGTACCAGTCGCCGGCGCTTACGTCCGTGAACGAGGCGGACGGCGCGAGATCATCGGCCTTCAGCCCGAGCCCTCGCACCAGGATGGCCGCGAACTCGGCGCGGGTGATCCGCCGCTCCGGCTCGAACCTGCCGTCCGGCGTGCCGTTCACGATCATCCGCGCGCCCATGTCGCTGACCGCGGCTTCCGCCCAATGGTTCGCCATGTCCGCGAATGCCGCCGGCTTGCCGACGAGCACGTACATGCTGTTCGTCATGCTGCGGACAACCGCGTAATACTGCCCGTTCACCTGCTCTACCACCGTGGGCGCGTGCCGGATCGTGCCGTCCGGTTCCACCACGACGGCCGTCGTGATCAGGCCCGGATCGACGCCTTCCGGGATGGCGATTCTGCGCTCCACATAGACGCTGAAGCGGCTAATTTCGCGGGTCTGTCCCGCATATTCCGTCTCGATGGCAAAATGCACCGGCGGTACGACCACGGCAATCCCCGATCCGGCCGCGACATCCTCCACGAACGCGACTTCCTCATCGGACGGGCGGTCGATCCGAACCCGGATCTGCAGATCGTCCGGATTCACGTCTTCGCCGAACCATCCCGCCAGCTCGTCCAGCCGCAGCTGGTCTGTCGGGAGCCGGTAGGCCGCGAAGCCGGCGTTCATTTCGAGCGTTGCCCGGCTGTCCGCCAGCTCCCGGATGACCCCGCTGTCCAGCTCAACCGCCGCAGTGTCGGAATCCGCGTCGACCGTCAGCGTCAGCACGGCGCCTTCCCCGTCGCTTGCGAGCATCCCCCGCACCTGTTCGGGATTGACCGTCACGGTGAAGACGGTGCGGCCGTTCACTTCCTCCAGTCGGCCGCCTGCCGGCGCTTCCGGTTCAGGCGTCTCCGGCTCGGCGGGCCCGGTCGGTGCGGTCGGTGTGGTCGGCGTTGTTGGCGTTGTCGGCGTTGTAGGCGTTGTCGGCTGGGAGGGCCGATTGCCCTCGATCGCCGCCACGACGGATGCTTCCACGCCGATGTTGCCGGCCTTGTCCGTCGCCCGCGCGGAGATGGTCGTCTTGTAGCCGTCCGTGATCTCGAACGGACCTTCGTACGCCTGCCACGGACCACCGTTCAATCGGTATTCGATCACGTCGATGCCGCTTTGGGCGTCCATTCCGGCAATCTCGACCCGGATCGGGCCGCTTGGCCATCTGCCCGCCTCGATCGGCTCATCGGGACCCGACAGGGTGATGAGCGGCTGATCCGGCGGCGTCAGGTCCACCGAAATGACCGCCGTTGCCTCCGGTCCGGCCAGTCCCGCGTGGTCCACGGTGCGGGCGTACAGCGTGTAGATCCCGTCCGCCTCGAAGACAAGCGGTCCCGTGTACGTCTTCCAGTCGCCGGTATCGCCGATCCGGTACTCGGTGTACTCCGCGCCGCTGAGCGAGTCCGCACCGTGCTGGATGGCGACGGTCACGGCGCCGCGGAACCAGCCGTCCCGGCCCGCAGTTCCGGTCGGGATGATCGTCGGCGCGCCGGGCGGCGTCCGATCGATCCGGACATCCTTCGCCGACTCCGTGCCCGTGTTCCCCGCCTTGTCTACCGACCGGGCGAATACCTTGTGGACGCCTTCATCCTCAAGGTCAAAAGGCCCCGCATATACCGTCCAGTCCCCGCCGTTCCCGATCCGGTATTCAGTGTAGGCGTATTCGCTGAGCGTGTATGTCGCTTCCGTCACCGTGACGGTCACTTTGCCGCTTGCCCATCCGTTCACCCGGATTGGTCCCGCAAGCCCGATCTCCGGCGCGTCCGGCGCGGTCAGGTCCACTTTCACGACCCGCTGCGATTCCGCGCCTGTGTTGCCGGCCTTGTCGAAGGCGCGGGCGGAGATCGTGTGCACGCCTTCCGTCGCAATCGTGAACGGAGCAGTGTATGTCTTCCAATCGCTGTCGACGCGGTACTCCAAACGGTCGATATCGCCCCACGGGTCCGTACCGGTCAGGGCGACGGTCACGGCGCTGTTAAACCAGTCATCGTCTCCTGGATCGCCATTCAGCTGGAACACCGGCTGGTCAGGCGCCGTCATGTCCACCTTGACGATACGCCGCGATTCATCGCTCGCGTTGCCGGCCTTGTCGATCACCCGGGCGTCGACAGTCCATGCGCCGTCTTTGCTGAATTCGAGCGGCTGCCCGTACGACTCCCAGTCGCCGCCGTCGATCCGGTACTCAATCCGGTCTTGGCCGCTGTGCGCATCCGGTTCGGCGGCAATCGTCACCGTCACGGCGCCGCTCGCCCAACCGTCCGCCCCGTCGGCACCGGCAAGCGTGATCTCCGGCGCATCGGGCTTGGTCAGGTCCACTTTCACGGTCTTGCCGGACAACGGCCCCGTGTTCCCCGCCTTGTCCGTTACGCGGGCCTCGACGGTTCGGGCGCCGTTCGTGTTGAACGTCAGCGGAGCCGTGTACGTCTCCCAATCGCCGCCATCAATCCGGTACTCGATCTTCCCGACATCGCTGAAACCATCGGAACCGTCGATGGTCACGGTCACTGCGCTGCCGTACCAGCCGTCCTCGCCTTCCGTTCCGTCCAGCGTGATATCCGGTGCGTCGGGCTCCGTCAGGTCGATTTTCACCAATTGGCTGTTCTCCCGGCTCTTGTTCCCGGCCTTGTCGATGGCGCGGGCGTAGACGATGAACCCTCCTTCTTGCCCGATATCGAATGGTCCGCTGTAGGTTTGCCAGTCGTCGTCTCCAATCCGGTACTCCATCTTGCTTACGCCGCTCAGCGTGTCCAGGTTGGCGGCGATCGTCACCGTTACCGTGCCGTTCGCCCAGCCCTCCGATCCGTTCGCGCCCGTCAGCGTGATGTCCGGCTCGTCCGGCGGCGTCAGGTCGACCTTGACGATCTCCTGCGTTTCCGGCCCGGTATTCCCCGCCTTGTCCGTCGCGCGGGCCCTGATCGTCCAGGCGCCGCTGTCATCGAGGCGGATCGGGTTGCCGTCGTAGGTGATCCAGTCGTCTTCCCCGAGGCTGTACTCGATCTTCCAGACACCGCTCCGGTCGTCGGCGCCCGCGATCGTGACGGTGACCTCGCTCCCATGCCAGTCGTCTTCGCCTTTCGTCCCGGCCGGCGTGATCACCGGCGCGTCAGGCTTGATCGTGTCGATTTTCACGGTCTTCCGCGTTTCCGCGCTGATATTGCCCGCCATGTCAACCGACCGGGCATAGACAATGACTTCACCGTCTCCCGAGAGGTCAATCGGGGTTTCGAACGTCTCCCAGGTGCTGTCTCCGACCTTGATTTCGGCCTTGGCCAGTCCGCTCAGCGCGTCCGCACCCGGGATGATGTCCACCGTCACGGCTCCGCCAGCCCAGCCGTCCTCCCCGTTCACGCCGGTCAGCACGATTTCCGGCGCGTCGGGCTGCGTCAGGTCGACCTTGACGACCCTGGACGCCTCCGGCCCGGCGTTCCCGGCCTTGTCGACCACACGGGCCTCGACGGTCCGCTCGCCGTTCGTTTCGATCGTAATCGGCTCTTCGTACGTATTCCAATCGCCGCCGTCGATCCGGTACTCGATCTTCCCGACGCCGCTCAGCGCATCGGAGCCGGTGATCGTGACGGTCACCGCGCTGCGGTACCAGTCGTCCTCGCCCGCCGTTCCGTCGAGCTCGATCAACGGAGAGGCAGGCGGATCCGGGTCGATCCGCACCTCGGCGTAGCCGTACTTCCAACCCGAACCGAACGGTCCGCGAATATAGAGATGGGTGATGCCGGAGTCGGAAATCGTGATCGCACCCGTGCCATCCATGATATCCGTATAGTGATCCCATCCGGTCAAGGTTGCCGGATCGGCGGCAACGCCCGGCGACACCACATACTCCAGGTCCGAATTCTCCCCCTGGAGCAGCGCCGCGATCCTGACCGGTCCCGCAGACCAGTCGCCCGAAGCATACGCGGAGTCATCCGGCTTCACGGCGGTGATTTCGACCTCCGGCACGCCCGTCAGCTCGAAGCTGCCGATCTGGATGACGAATCCGCCCCGGGCCGTCACAGCCCAAAGCTCGTATTTGTATGTGCCGTTGTCGGTAAACCGGTTCACGGCGTTCATCTCGACGGAGAACCCGAAGCTGTCCGTGAGGCTGGTGAGCCCTTGAAGGCCGGACACCGCTTCCGTGCCGTCGGCCATGGTGATCTTGTAAGCGACATACAGCGGCTTGAGCGAACCGGTCGCCTCCGGCTCGATCATCGCCGACTGCCTGTCGATCGTGCCGGACAGCACCAGCGTCTCTCCGTAATTCACGGTATCGGGCACCGCCTCATCCAGCTCGAACGCGATCTGCACATTCGCATTGCGCAGCAGCGGATGCGATGCGCCCGGCATCATGATCCACGTCCTCGCCGGGTTGTCCGCGGTGGCGAACGAGAACCCGCCCAGCTTGCCCGTCTGCGCCATTTCCGACACGTTCCGTTTCGTGCCGTAAGAATCGGTTGCGGCGTTCCCTGCATAATACCCGTTGGTCACGCTGGCGCCCCCGGCCAGTCCGCAGATTCCCCCGCTCTCGGACACGGCGTCCACTTCGCTGATCGCGAACACCCGGTTAGCCGTGCTGTTGCAAAAGCCGATCAGGCCGCTGACGCCGCTCTTCCCGGCGACATTGCCCAGCACAAAACCGTCGGAGACGACCACGGTGGAATGGCCGATCAGGCCGCCGACATAGTCGGAACCGGTCTTGCTGCCGTTCACCGCGCCAACCGAAAACGTTCTGTCGACGGTTCCTCCCCATGCATAGCCGGCAATGCCGCCCACATAGAGTTTCGTACCGGACACGTCGCCGAACGAAGCGGAATCGTTTACCGGCGACATATACGCATATCCGATCAGGCCGCCGACATATTCCCCGCCGCTGACGTCGCCCGTCGCGTAGCTGTTGGACACACCGCCTCCAATTGGATTATTGCCGACCGATCCGATCAATCCGCCCACGTAATCCGTGCCCGTCACATTTCCCGCCGAGAAGCTGTTCCGGATGAGCACCTTGTTGGAACGGCCCGCCAGACCGCCGGTGTACAGGGTTCCCGTGACATTGCCGGTCGCGTAGCTGTTTTCGATGACCGCATCCTTCGCGTAACTGGGATAGACGAACACGCCCGCCAATCCGCCCGCCTGGGTCCCCGTTGCGGTGACATTGCCGGTGGCGTAGCTGTTCTTGATGTCGTTGTACATATAACCGACCAATCCGCCGACGTTGGAGGCGCCGCTGACGTCGCCGGTGGCGTAGCTGCCGTCGATTATGGCCTCGCTGTGGCCGATGAGACCGCCCACCTCATCGTTGCCCGACACCGTTCCGGAAGCCCACGCATTCGTGAGCGTGGCGTTGCGGTATATGATGCCCGCCAATCCGCCCACATAATTGCCCCCGGATACGTTGGCGGTCGAGGACACATTGATGATCGTGCCGCTGTCAATCTGTCCTATAAGACCGCCCGCCGCGCTCCAGTCGGCATGTCCGTTTACCGTTCCGCCAATGACATGCACATTTTCGATCTGTCCGAGACTGGTCCCGGCCACGACGCCGACGGCGTCCCTGCCGGATATGTTGACGTTCTCGAACGTCAGATTGCGGACCTTCCCGCCCGACGAGACCGTCATGAACAGCCCTACAGCATCCATGTTCGGCCGGTTGATCCTCAGCCCTTTAATCTTGTATCCGTTCCCTTCCAGCGTGCCGTTGAACGTCAGCAGCGGCATCCACCCCGAGCCGTCGCCATAGCCGGTCAGGTCGATATCATTCTGCAATAAATAGGTGCCGTTGGCCGGCCAATCGAGATTGTCCGTTCCGATCCTGGCCAGATCCGACGCTGTTTTAATATCTTTCGTCACCGACGCGTCCGCCCGCGCCGGAAACACGAAAAAGGCGAGGAACGCCATTACCGCCGCGGCGGCAACGGCGACGCTGCCCCATCCCCTGTATGCGACTGTAGTCCTGCCCATCCGCTTCGCCTCCCCATACATGTCACGGCCATTATATCAACCGCTTTCCGGCCGTTGAGGAGATTAAAGAAATCTTTAAACTTCGAAGGCGAATGGGACGGATGACCCGGTATTACGACTGTTCCGCCGCCGGATCGCTGACCAGCTTGTACCCGATCCCGCGCACGTTGACGAGCCGTTTCGGATCGGACGGATCCTCCTCGATTTTCTTGCGGAGATTGCTGATATGGACGGCCACCGTGCGCGTATCCTCCAGACTGTCGAGCCCCCAGATGAGCTGGAACAGCGTCGAAGTGACCACCACCTGGTCGGCGAATTGGGCCATGTGCGCGAGGATGCCGAACTCTTTTTTCGACAGATGGACCAACTTCCCGCTGACAAACACATTCTGCGCGACGAAATCGAGCTTGAGTCCCGGCAGCTCCAGATACCGCTCGCTGGCCGAGGACGACGTCCGGCGCAGATGCGCCTTGATCTTCGCCATCAGCACCTTCGGACTGAACGGCTTCGTCACATAGTCGTCGCCGCCGTCGCCAAGCGCGCGGATCTTCGTCTCGTCCTCTTCCCGGCTGCTCAGGAACAGGATGACCGCCCGCGTCGAACGGCGAACCGCCCGGCACCAGTCGATCCCGTTTTCCTCCCTGAGCATGATGTCCAGCACGATCACATCCGGGGAAAAATGGCGCATCCGATCATCGGCTTCTTCGCAGCTGCGGGCCGTCGCCACCTGAAATCCTTCTTTCTCGCAATAAACCCGGATGATCTCCACCATATCGGGATCATCGTCAACGATCAGAATGCGGCTCGCGCTCATCAAGCGTTCTCCTTTCCGGTCCGGCTTCCTCTCCGGCCAGCGGCAGAGCGATCCAGAACGAACTGCCGTCGCGGCCGTTGCTCTCCACCCAGATCTTCCCGTCATGGAGCTCCACGATTTCCTTCGAAATGGCGAGTCCCAGGCCGCTGCCCGCGTTCTCCTGGCCGAAACCGACCGGGTATCGCTTGAAATGCCGTTCGAAAATATGCTCCAGATGTTCCTGCCGGATGCCGATGCCCGTATCGGACATGCAGATCCAGGCGTGGGGGCCGTCCATGTCGCGGATGGTCAGCGTCAGCCGGATCGACCCTCCCGGGGCGGTGAATTTCATCGCGTTCGACAGCAGGTTCGCCAGCACCTGCTCCAGGCGCACGGGGTCCACATGGACGATCGGCGGGTCGCCGGAGCCGATCGCCGGATTCACGTGAATTTCTTCATGCAGGCCGGCTTCTTCGAGCACGAGCTCGTACTTCTCCCAGAATTGCCGGATGAACGGCTCGACCGGCACGGCGGCTTTGTTCATCGAGATCTGCCCGGTCTCCAGCGACGACAGGAGCGACAGATCCTCGATCATCCGGTTCAGCCAGACCGCCCGGTCATAGACATAGCTCAGGTAAGCGGCGTGATTTTCCGGCTTCACGTTGTCCTGCAAGGCTTCCACATAACCGATCATCGAGGAGAGCGGCGCCTTCAGGTCGTGGGTCAGGTAGGACAGCATCTTCTTCCGCCCGCCTTCCGACTGGAACAGCTGATCGTAAGCCGAGCGCAGGTCGTCGTAGGCGAGGGACAACTCCCGCGTTCGCTCCGCCACCTTATGCTCCAGGTTGCGGTTCGCTTCCTGCAGCCGCTCGTTGGCGAGCGCCAGTTCGCGACCGGCCCTCTCCTCGCCCGCCGCCGCCCGGGTGAACCGCGAGGACAGCAGATACATCTGAGCAACCGTGAAAATGAGCAGTCCCAGATTGGACGTGTTGGCGATGGACGACAGTTCGTTGTAGTACAGAAAATCATTGAGCACGGAGACGAACGTGACGACCGAGACGGCGACGAATACGGCCGCGCCTTCCTTTTTGCGGCGCCAGGCTTTGCCGATTGCATACAGGAAGTACAGCATGTGCAGAACGATGATGATTTCATAGACGAGCAGCGTCCGGGTGAACACGGCCGCCGGGGTCAGCAGCACCGCGCCGCCGAACAAGACGGCCAGACAGCGGGAGGAGAGCAGCAGCCAGCGCGGCGTCTCATCCCGGAACAGGTGATGGAAATACAGCGTGAAGATATGGAGTCCGACATACAGCGCCAAATACTCGATCTTGATCTGCGCGCCCCATGGAAAAGAAGGCAGCAGCCGCGTAAGCAGCACCTCGCCCACCAGCAGGGAGCGCACTCCCCACATGAGGCAGAACAGGCCGAACCAGAGCGTCGCGGGGTCTTTCCGGCGCTGGACGTAGAGCAGCAGATGGTAGATGCCGATGATGAACAGGCTCGCGGTGACGGCTCCTTCGTACGCGGTCTTCAGCATCGTTCTGTCGGAAATGACAGACGCGGCGCCGATCTCGATCGGCTTCGTGATGCCGCCCCGCATGTGATGGAAGTTGGCCACCCGCAGCACCAGTTCCACCTGATTTGCGCGCGGCTGGAAATAGACCTGCCGGGTCGCCAGACTCGGCACGGTGCCGCTTCGGTCCGTGCCCACCCGGCCGACCCGGGCGTACGAAACGCCGTCAATCCACAGCTCAAACGCATGGAAAATGGTAGGCAGACGCAATGCGAGCGTCTGCCCCGCGTCGCGGTCGTTCAGCAGGATGCGCAGGCGGAACGTGGCGTATCCCGCACCCGGGAGCTTCATCCCCTCCCAGTCGTATCCGTTCCACGAATGCGGCACCTGCAAATAATGATTCGTGTCGTTCGGGACCGGATTGCCGGCCGGATCCGGAAACTGCCGCCAATGGAACTCCCATTCTCCGTTCAGCTTCACAACGGATTCGGACAAGTTCGAGGCCCTCAAGTCCATCATACCGCGAAAGGCGGGATCGACGGATCGATCAGCGCGTTCGCCGCAACCTGCAAGAAGGGACAACACCAAGATGATCAGCACCGCATGTGCCGCGCGCCTGATAGACAATCCGCTCCCCGCCTTCTGTATCTGGATGCACATGCGCCTTTCGGAGCTATTCTTAAGTCTTGTATTCGTCCTGTCCGGACGATTCTCCTCCCATCATTGTGAAACCGTTTTCCATGATCCTTCCCTCGATCACAGCTTTCGCAATCTCCATCGTGCGGATCAAAGTCTCATATTGCTTGTATTTCGCGCTGCCTTTCTCATGCTTGCTTTGCGCTTTCGTCGTCTTGTCGATGATCGAAACGACGGGCGGCAAGGCCTGCTTCAATTCTTCGCTTGCAAACCTTGCCGCCTGATCAATGGTGAGCAGCGCTTTCGAGATTTGGAGCGCCTTGATCCGGTTCTTGAGCAGCGTGTGCTGGGAGGTTCCCTCCGGAAACTTAAGCTGCATTCTCTCGCACTTCTCCATGGTGGAGGACAGCAGGGCAACCGCCTGTTCCCATTCGTCCGGATTGCGTTCCATCCAGGCACCTCCGCTGCATGTTCGCCGGGTCATTTTTACACATTGTACTTTTTGCGATTGAGTTCATCTTTCAGATGGTGACATTGCTCCAGATCAATCCCATACACGTTGGCCAATGCAAGCGTATAATACAGCACATCGTAGAGTTCTTCTTCAATCGTGCCTTTGATGCCTTCGTCTTCATTCAGTCGCTAATTTTTGCGGATGACTTCGGAGAGTTCCCCGACCTCCTCGATCAGCTTCAGGAAGTACCCGTGCTTGTTGTCAGGATGAAAATCCTTCGCTTTGATCATGTTCTGCAGTTCCTGGATCGTCAATGATCCGTGCATGGTGCTCCCTCCGTTTCATCTGCGTTGGCCGGAATCAGGGTCGTCAACCAACTCCGCCGTGACGACCGTCTGCCCCAGCTTGTTGTTGTCGACCCGCACACGGATGGCTTTCGTCGTCACCTGGCCTTGCCTGTCCGTGATCGTGATGGTGATGACATCTTCCTGAAGATGATCCGGATATTCGTCCAGATTCATATGGCCGAGGGCCGATCGGCTTCCCGCCGCAAGTTCCGACTTCTCCTCTTCCGTCAGTCGGTCGAAATCAATGGATATCGGATCATACCCGTATCCGTAGAATCGCGAGAAGTTGTCCCCGGCGGCCCACTGGTACATGTTCCACGCCGTCCAACGGTACCATATCCGGTCGTAATCGCGGAACCCCTCGTCGAAGGTCATCGTCATTTCCTTGTCATACAGCAGGCTGAAATCGGCGACGGATGTTTGGGTTGCTTCGTCAAAGTGCTGGTAATATTCCACGTTCCAATATTTCTCGTGCTGCGTCTTCGTCCAGTCCACCGCATATACATATTCATTTTCCGATATAATGTGGATTTTGGCAATATTTTCTCCTTCAATGTAGAACTCGAGCATGGGCCTTGCATCGACGTAACTGACGGATTTGACGAGCCCGTCCTGTTTCCCTTCCCGGTCCATGAACCTGAAAACGGCCCCGTCTTCGCCGGCCTTCACGCTGATCGCGTATGCGGGTGTCGACGTTCCGAACGGAAGGTTGATCATCATCACCGCCGCCAGCAAAAGACCGGCCGCCGACCCCGCCGCCCATCTCCATCGTCCGCCCGCAGCCCGGCCTTGTGCGGACCGCAGGTTCACCTGCTCCCATATGCGCCGTTTCATTCGGATCTTCTGTTCGTCATCCGGCGCCATCCCGTCGAATACCGCGCGCAACCTTTTCCTGTTCATAAAAAATCCTCCTCCAGTTCCCGCTTCAGACGCTTTCGCGCATCTCTCATCCGGGTCTTGACCGTATTGATGTTCATCCCGAGCATCTCCGCGATCTCGAGCAGCTTGTATCCTTCGTAATAGTACAGGTACAGGAGCAATCTGTGGCCCGGCGGCAATCTGCGCAGATAGTCCATCATATCGTCTTGCGGCAAGCGGCCCGTTTCCTGCTCATTCGGCATGCCCGCATCCAGCTTGACGACCTTCTTCCTCCACCATCTGCGGTGCTCGTCCCGGCAGTGGTTGCGGGCGGCGGTAATCAGCCAGGCTTTCTCGTGCACGACACTCCGAAAAACCATGTTGCTCCGCATGAGCTTGACGAACACGGATTGGGCCGCATCTTCGGCATCCGGCTTGTTGCCCATCATCGCGTAGCATACGCGGTAGACGGTGTCGATATGGCGTTCATACAGTTCGCTGAATACAGATTCCATCGCATCGATTGGCTTCATCCGAAATCCAGATCCCTTCGTTCACACGCAGCCGGGGACTTCTCGCCGCTCCCTCTTTTCATGTATTACACGAACCGGAGCAGCAAAAGGTTTGCGCTTCAGGAAAAAAAGAGACCTTTGCGGTCTCTTCTCGCGTACGGTTATTTCACTTGATCGATCCGAACTTCACCCGGTATCGGAATCACGGCGTTTGACAGGTCGGAATCCGCATACTTGCCGGGTCGGGCGCTGTTGCCGTAATGGATTTCTCCGGCGCCATCTCCGTCGTCATCTATCCAATAGTGGACCATATCCGGCTGAAACCGGTCCAGATTGAAATGGATTCGGTTTTTTTCCTCCGGAGGGCGGGTTCCTCTTTCCTGATCGTAAATTCCTGCTTCGGCTCCCAACACCCCTTCCCACACCAGACGCTTCACATCATGCTTGATCTCGTAGTAGGAAATCAGATTTCCCCATTCATGAAAGTATCTCAGCGCCTCTCCTTCCGGAAAAACAAGCGTATGAGAGTGCATCTCTCCCGTGCTGCCGAGCGTGTTTTCGTCCTCGGTGGGCAGGAATACGGCGATTTTTCTGGCTTCCACCAGATCATCCCCATGGTACAACGCGTCATACATTTCCTTCTTGTCGGCGCTTCGAATCACGACCGAGCGGATATCCGGAATCCATTTCACGTCAGCCTGGAAAGCCTCGCTGACAAAGTGTACCGGAACATAGATCCGGCCGTTGATCGCCCGCGCGGGTACGTCCAGCGTCAAGGTCGTGTCGCCCAGCTTTGCCGTCTTGCTTCCCACCGCAAGCACCAGCTCTTGCTCGGCACTGGGCGATGTGACCTTCACCTGTTTCGTCTCATCATTCCATTGCAGGCCCAGATTCAGCTTCTCGAGCGACGCCAGGGCAACCAGCATGCGTCCGTTCACCAATACGGGTGCCGCATCCGTGTTCATTTTCTCGCTGTTGATGTACAGATGGATCTCATCCGCGGCTTGCAGCGGAAGTGCGGAGACAATCAGCGACAAACTGACGATCAGGCAGGCGACAAGTTTTTTCACCGTTTTCTTCCTCCCTCGCTCTGAAGATTTTGCTTGCCGTATTTTTCGCGGTTGATTTCATCCTTCAGGCGATGGCATTGCGCCAGATCGATATCGTACACATTGGCCAGCGCCAGGGTGTAGTAAAGCACATCGTACAGTTTCTCTTCAATGGTGCCCTTGATGCCGCCGTCGCGCATGCGCGAATCTTTGCGGATGACTTCCGACAGTTCCCCGATTTCGCGATCCGCCGCCAGCCGCGCCACCGCTACCGTCAGCCCTGCGCGGACCTCTTCATTTTCCGTCATAACAGGGATCGGGGCATTATGCTATGTCCGTGACATGGATTCGGTCGAAGGCTCCGCGCAAATTGGCGAAATTTCTTCGCTTATTCCCGGGATATGGTACGCAAGAGAGAAAATAGAGGAAATTTCTTCTTTTATTCACGCCGAACCGCCTGTCGCAAGCGCTTTCACAACAAAATAGACGAAGCAGCTTCCTCTATTTCATCGGGATCCCCGCAGATTCGACAAAATAGCGGAAAACGCTTCGTCTATTCCCGCATTCCCGGCCGTTGGCGTGTCGCCCCTCGCCCCGGCAGGAATCACCTCCCGCTCACAGCACGCCTTCCAGCGCCGCGTCCAGATTGACCATCAGCACGGTCGTACTTCCCCCGTCCAGCTTGCAGAAACGGTCCACGTACTTCCTCCGGTCCGCAGCTTCCGCATGACGGGAAACGGGTTCGAACCATTCCCGATCTACATCGAGGACCTCGGACACCTCGTCCACGAGCAGGCCGGCCCGCTGTCCGCCGTGCTCCACGACCAGGAGCCTGGACTTCCCGAGCTCCGCGTGATCGGCGAAGCCGAACAGCGCCCTCAGATTCACGAGCGGGAACAGGTCGCCCCGCAAGCTCGCCATGCCGGGAATGTGACCGGGCGTTCCCGGTATGCCAATGATCCGATCAGGATGGTTGATCTCGCGAACGCGGTCCATGCCGATGCCATACTCGCCGCCGTCGACGCGGAAGGTGACGATTTTCTCCTGACGCGCCTGTTCGCGTGAAAAATCAGCCCCATGTTCCACAGCGCCGCTCCCCTGATCCGCGACGCCGCTCCCGTGACGCGCCTGTCCGAGTCCGGCATACAGCCCGCCCAGCTCCGCGAACGCCGTCAGCCTGCGGGGATCGAGCACCATCGCCATTCGCCGGTCGCGGTTCAGTTCGACAATGTCGCTGACGAGATCCGTATCGCCGGCGTTCGCGATATGGACCGGCTTGTGGAACCGGTCTTCCGGAACGCGGGCCACCTCCGACACCTGGTCCACCACGATGCCGAAAGTCATCGTCTCCGTCTGCACGACGACGATCCGGGCTGACTCGTGAATCCGGTGATCGCGAAGGCCGAAGATAAATCCCGGATTGATCACGGCCAGCAGGCGGTTCCTGACCGTCATGACGCCTTCCACGCAGGGATGGGCGTTCGGCACATGTAGCAGTTCGCCGTAGCGCAAAATTTCCCGCACATGCCCGATGTTCAGCGCGTAGTTCTCCCTGCCCACCTGAAAAATGACCAACTCCCGGCTCCGATCGCGGCGGTCGCGATGCGCGTCCCGTTCTTCATGCCGCCCTCCGCTCTCATCTTGGCCGGATCCGCGAGACGCGATCGTCCCGATCAGCTTCTCCGCGTCCAACACCATGACGAGATCCCGGCCCCTCGCCACGATCCCGGTCACGTATCCTTCGTCGATCCTCCAGATGTTGGCGGGCGGCTCCATCAAGTCGGAGACGTCCACGGTCGTCACTTCCGAGATCCGGTCCGTGATCATGCCCACCGGGCTGCCGTGAACTTCGGCGACGATCATCCGGCTGTCGTCGTCGTACGCCCTGGGCGGCATGCGGAAGCGGCTGCGGAGGTCGATGACCGGCAACGCTTCGCCCCTCAGGTTGCGCAGCCCGACCACATGCTCCGGCGCGCCGGGAACTGACCTCAGTCCTTCCACCCTGACGATCTCCCGCACATGCGTCAGCCTGAACGCGAACTTCTCCGCCCCCGTCTGGAAAATGACAAGATCGAGCTTGCGGTCCCGGGCCGCTTCGATCGAAACTTCCCGCTCCTGCGGAACGTCGGTGGCGGAAGCGGAGGCAGCAATCTCGAAAGCAACGGCTTCCACTGCAGAGGCGGTCTCGGCGGTGATGGCATCGGAGACGGCGGTCTCGGAGACGGCGGTCTCGGAGACGGCGGTCTCGGAGACGGCGCCCTTTGCGACAATGGCGGAAGCGGCGGCGACTTCAGCGACGACGGAGGCGGTATCATCGGCCGCCCCGCCCGCCAGCGATTCCGCCTTCTCCTTCTTCCTTCGCATCTCGCGCTTCATTTTCTCGAGGTTGGACCGGTCATTTCGATTCAACTTTCCGCGGGACATGGGACATCACCCTTTCCACGATGCTGTCGAACTGCCGGGCGGATTCTTCGTCATACTCGTACACGGTCTTCCCCAGCTTCCCGGCCTCCGCAATGCGGGTTCTGCGATGGACGGGCGCGGCAAGCAGATTGTCGCTTGCGCAAAATTCCTTCAAAATCTCCATGTTCTCGCGGGCGTCGTTGAGCCGCCGGTCGTACATCATCGGCACGAACAGCTTGATCAGGCCCGCGTCCCGCTTCAGATCGAAAAGGTACTCGTAAATGTTGCCGATCGCCCGGACGGACGCGGCCTGCATCTGCACGGGCACGATCAGTCCGTCCGCGTAATGCAGGATCGCGTCGTTCACCTTGGTCCGCTGGGGCCCGCAATCGATGATCACGATCTCGTAGCCGAACGCCTTCAGCGGCATCAGCTTCTCGTGCAGGATGTCGTGCGGCTGCCGGTACAGTTCCATGTTGATGAGATCCAGCCGGGCGGAGGGAAGCAGGTCCAGATTGTCCCGGGCCCGGATGATGCATTCCTCCAGCCCGACTTCGCGGCTGCCGCAAATGATATCGTACAGCGTCTTCCGGATGTCCTCGTCTCCGATGCCCAGAAACAAGCTCGCGTCGTTCTGGCCGTCCGCGTCGAGCAGCAATACCTTGTACCCTGCCCGCGCGAGACCATGGGCGAGATGTACGGCCAGGGTGCTCTTGCCGACGCCGCCCTTGTTGTTGAACACGGCGAATTTCGTCAGTTTGTTCTCCATAGGCAGCCTCCCCGCACATCAACCGTTTTTGGCAAGACGTATGAGGTCCAGAGGGTTCACGATCAATACGACCTGTCCGTCTCCCAGCAAGGTGGAGCCCGAAATGCCCGGTATGCCCGCAAGCCGGCCGTGCAGCGCCTTGATGACGAACTCCTGCTCGCTCAGGAGCTTGTCAACGATGATGCCGAACTTCTCGCCGCCGCCCGAGATGATGACCGCGTGGAATTCGTCTTTCCCGTCCGGATCCCGGTCGCCCAGCAGGAACAGCTTCGCGAGCCATTCGACGCCGATCACCGAGCCCTTGTGGCGGGCAAAAAATTTGCCGTCGAACCGATGGATGTCCCGCCTGCCGATCTTGACCGTCTCCGATATGTACTCGATCGGAATGATGTACGACTCCCGCGCGACATTGACGATCAACCCGCGGGATATCGCGAGGGTGAGCGGCAGGCGGATGACCACCTTCGTTCCCCTGTCCACTTCGCTGTCGATGAAGACGGTGCCGCCCAGCTTCTCGATGTTGCTCTTCACGATGTCCATGCCCACGCCGCGGCCGGACACTTCCGTGATGCGCCCGGCCGTGCTGAACCCCGGCAGGAAAATCAGGTTGACGAGCTGGCTTCCGCTCATCCGTTCCGCCTGATCCGGCGCGATGAGCCCGCGCTCGACCGCCTTCCGCTTCAGGGCTTCCGGGTCGATGCCCTTGCCGTCGTCCTCGATCTCGATGTAGACGTGCTTGTCCTTGTTGTACGCCCGGAGCTCGATCCGGCCGGTCTCGCTCTTGCCCTTGCGCAGCCGTTCTTCCGCGTCCTCGATGCCGTGGTCCGCCGCGTTCCGGATCAGGTGGACGAGCGGGTCGCTGATTTGCTCGACGATCGTCTTGTCAATCTCCGTCGTTTCCCCCGCCATCGCGAGCTCCATTTTCTTTCCCGTCAAATGCGCGACATCCCGGACGATCCGCGGCATCTTCTGGAACACCGTCCTGATCTCCACCATCCGGATCGACATGATCGCGTTCTGCAGCTCGTCCGTGATGCGGTTGACGGAGAAGCCGATGTCCTTCACTTCCTTGGACAACTCCGGCAGGTCGTACTCCACGTTGAGCCGCGCGGACAGATGCATGAACGCGTTTTTGGCGATGAGCAGCTCGGAGATCATGTTCATCATCTTGTCGAGCTTGTCCTGGCTGACCCGGATGCTTTGGGGGTGGTGGGAAAGCTGCGCGGCGTTCAGCGCCGGATCGGCCGCGGTCCCCGGTCGCCCGTCCGTGCCGCCCGGGAGCCGCGCCAAGATGGCCGTTTGCCCGCGCCCGTTCCCGCTTTCTCCGCTTTCCGCCCGATCCGGCCCGCCTGCGGCGTCAGCCCCGCCGGCTCCACCGCCCGCATCCGCCTCACCCGCGTCGCCCGTCACGTTCGCTTTGCCGCCCGCCGCAACCGCGTTCTCGTTCGCCGCATCTGCGTCGTCCGCCGCAACCGCGTTCTCGTTCGCTGCATCTGCGTCGCCCGCCGCAACCGCGTCCGTCCCATCCGCCGTGCCGCCCGCCATCTCCGCTGCGCCGCCTGCCGCATCCGCTCCACCGCCGGCCGCCGGCGCGCCCGGATGCGCCCGATCGAAATACGCCCGCAATCCGCAAGCGACTTCGCTCCACTTCGCTTCCGCGTCGGTCCCGGGCGCGAACGGGCCGTCCGCCGCGAGCGGTCCGCGCCCGGCGAGCGCGTCGCCGAAGGCCCGAAGCCCGTCGCCCAACGCTTCGACGGCCAGGAGCAGCAGATCGATCAGCTCCGCGTCCGCCCGGATGCCCAGATCCCCCATCGTCCGAAGCGCCGACTCCAGCTCGTGGACGATCTTCGTGACGCCCGTCGCTCCGATGTAGGCGGATCCCCTTTTCACCCGGCAAATCGTCTCCAGAATCTCTTCCATTAGTTCGCCGTCGCGGGAATTGACCTCAAGCCGCAGGATCCGGCTCTCGAGGCCGCCGGCGCATTCCGTCCATTCCTTCAGCAGCATCTCCCGCAAAACCCGTTCGGGAACCATCGGATCGTTCATTGGCACTCCCCCGTCCGCCTGCCGCTTCTAGTACGATTTGGGCCGCGAATACACGATCGTGTCGCCGATTCTCTCGGACGTGTAGGCGGAGGATATTCTCCCCACCGACTCGGAATGGCCCAGGAACAGATAGCCGCCGGGATTCAGGCTGTGATAGAAGTCGTCCAGCACCTTCTTCCTGGACAGATCGTCGAAGTAGATCAGGACGTTGCGGCAGAAGATGAAGTCGCAGCCCGTAATCTTGCCCAGCGCCTTCGAATCCATCAGATTGATCTTCCTGAACTGGATCCGGTTCCGGATCTCCTTGCGGATCAGAAACTTCCCGTCGCTGTCGGTGAAATATTTCTCGAAATATTCGACGGGCACGTCCCGGACGGCCCGGCGGTCGTAGAGGCCGATCCGGGCGCTCTGCAGCACATCCGTGTTGATGTCCGAGGCGATGATGCTCAGATCCCAGCGTTCGGGGTCGTCGAGCATCTCCTGCAGGATGATCGCGAGGGTGTAGGGCTCCTCCCCCGTCGAGCAGGCGGCGCTCCAGATTTTGAGGCGGTTGTCGCTGCGCTTTCTTTTCTCCCGGACGACCTGCTGCAGCACCTCTTCCGCGAACGTTCGGAGCTGCGGGAAATCGCGGAAGAAGTACGTCTCGTTCACGGTGAGATCGTTGATCAAACGTTCGAATTCCGACGCGCTGTCGGAAAATTTGAGCAGCATGTAGTAGGCGTTGAAGCTGTCCAGCCTGAGGCGTTCCACCTGTCTGGCCAGCCGCTTCTCCACGTAATATTTCTTGGCCGGCTCATAGTGGAGGCCGGTTCGCTGATAGATCAGCCTGGCAAATTTGCCGTACAGCTCGTCGGATAATGTCATGCGATCCTCCCGATCCCGTCACGTATTCCGTTCGGTACCCTCCCGGTCTCCCGCCGCCGCTTCGTGCCGCCGGAGCACCGTATCCCGAATGATGTCCTTCCATCGTTCCAGCCGGATGGCCGACCGCGCCACCGCTTCCGTCACGTCCCGTTCGCTCCCGAACGGCTTGAGCACGCAGTCGCCGGCCCCGAGCTCCAGGCAGCCGAGCACCCGGTCGAGCGAAGCGTCCGCCGTCATCATGACGACCTGGGCCATCGGATCGTACTGCCTCACCCGGGTCAGGAACTTGAGCCCGTCCATCTCGGGCAGGTCCATATCCGCGAGCACGATGTGGTACTTCTTGTCCCGGAACGCGGCCATCGCCCGTTCGGGGTCCGTGAACGCGTCGACGCCCCGGAAGCCGGCCGATTCCAGCGTCTTCTTCAGCGACGCCGACGCCTCGGCAGCGTCCAGGATCATGATATTGTAGTGGTCCATTTCGCCGCTCCTTCCGCTCTCCCGTTGATCGCCGAGCGCAGCTTCCGGCTCGGTGCCGTACACGTCGAAGGATTCGACCGGCCGGATCGCCTCGAGCACATTCACGATCCGCTTGTTCATCGGTCTGCCCGCGACGATGCCGACCTCGATGCCCGCGCCGCCGAGGTTGCGCTTGACCGCAATCAGTTCCGCCAGGTCGTCTTCGTCCATCGCGGACAGTCCGCTCACGTCGACGAGCAGCGCGCGGATCTTCGACCGGTCCATCCGTTCCGCCGTCTCGCCGAGCCGCTTCCGGAACAGCCGGTCCCTCGCCTTCACGATCTGGAAAATCATCCGCCCCCGCACGTGGCCGTATACCGTCTCCAGCAGGAGGAGGTACTCCCGGCGGAGATGTTCGGCCGGCTCCTTCCGGAGCTTCGCGCATCCGTCCAGCAACAGCAGGCAGCGCTCGTAGAAACGCCCGATCTCGGGCGGCACGGCGCCCGGCGGAAGCCCCGCGGCCTCGTCAGCGACTTGCGCCGACTGTTCCCGGAACGCCTCCGCGAGCCTCGCCGCGCTCGTCTTCTCCCCGTCGAACAGCAGCGGCCGCAGCTTGCGGAGCCCGTCGAACACCGTCTCGAAGAACGCCTGGAATCTCCGGTCCCGCGGAACGGACCGCTCGCGCAGCGCCTCGTCCGACAGGTCGACGATCTCGACCCGTTCCGCGTACAGGACGTCGAAATAGGGGTACAATTCGGACGCTTCCAGTACGGTGTTCAGAATCATCGCGCAAGATGAGGCCGGTTGCGCATCCGACGCGCCGAAGATGTCTTCGTCCGACACGGTCGAGTACTCCAGCGCCCCGATCTCCCTGATGTTGTGGAAAATCATGTACAGGACGGCCTGCAGCATGGGCGCGTCGTCGCTGAACCGGACGGAGATGTAATAGCGGCGGTCCGTCGCGCCCCGCGCCGCCTTCAGCACGCTCACGATGCCGTCGCCCGCCGGCGCGGCGTCCCGGCTTCCTTCGCCTTCGCCCGGTTCCGGCTGCCGTCCCAGCAGCCGTGCGATCTCGCCGCCGAGCCGGTCGGCCTCCGCGATGGCGTCCCGGTCGAAATCTTCGTCGAACCGGAATTTCTTGGACTCCGTCATCGCCTTGACGTGGTCGAGAGCGTCGAAGCACAACCGCAGCACCTCGCCGTCCAGCCGGATCCGCTCTTTCCGGATGCTGTCCAGCAGATCTTCCAGCCTGTGCGTCAGGGCGCCGATCGGCTCGTAGCCGATCATCTGCGAGGAGCCCTTGATCGAATGGGCGATGCGGAACAGCTCGTTGATGTCGCCGGCTTCGCGGCCGCTCTCCAGCCGGATCAGGCAATCCTCGGCCCGCTGAAGGAGTTCGTCCATTTCCTCGAAATAGGTCGCATACATCGAATCCATAAGGTTTCACCTTCCCCGGCCGGTGGGTCACGTCTTCCCGCGCGCGTTCCGGATGCGCTCGACCGCCTTCACAATTTCGTCCGCCACCCGTTGGGCCGGCGCGACGATCTCCGCTCCCCCGCGCAGGATCGCTTCCCGGGGCATGCCGAACACGATCGCCGTCGATTCGTCCTCCGCGATGGTGATGCCGCCCGCCTGGCGGATCTTCACCATGGCGTCGGCGCCGTCATCCCCCATGCCGGTCATGATGACGCCCACCGTCCGGCTCCCGCCGACCCGCTCCAGCACCGATTCCATCGTCACGTTGACGCTCGGCATGAACGTCGTCACCGGGCTGCCCGAGAGGCGCAGCAGCCTGCCGTCCCGGTGGACGAGCAGCTGATAGCCTCCCGGCGCCAGATAGCCCCGGCCGTTCGCCAGCACATTGCCGGCTTCCGCCTCCTTGAACGAGATGGCGCAGGCTTCCGCCAGCCTCTTCGCGAAGGACGAGGTGAACGAGGCGGGCATGTGCTGCACGACCAGCACCGCGGCCTTCAGATCGGGCGGGAGCTTCGGCAGGAGCTGCATCAGGGTGCCGGGCCCGCCCGTCGAGATGCCGATGACAACCACGGCGTTCAGATCGTCGGACCGCGCCGCCGGCGGCCTGCGCGTCTGGACGGGTACCGGCGGCTTCCATTTCGCCGCGGCGGCGCTCCGCTCCTGAATCCGGTTGATCCAGCCTCTGCGCTTGCTGCTCCGGTAGGCCAGCTTCACCTTCTCGATAATCTCCCGGCCGACGATGTGGAGATTGGACGAGACGGTTCCGGACGGCTTGGCGACATAATCGAACGCCCCCAGGGCCAAAGACTCGAAGGTCGTGAACGCGCCTTCCGTCGTGAGCGAGCTGATCATGACGATCGGCATCTCCGGGCGGTCGTGCAGGATATGCTGCATCGACGTCAGGCCGTCCATGACCGGCATGTTGATGTCCATCGTGACGACATCGGGTTTCAGTTCGCGCGCTTTCTCCACCGCATCCTGACCGTCCCTGGCCGTTCCGATCACTTCCAGCTCGTCGTCCGTCTGCAGGATCTCCTTCAGCGTTCTTCTCATTAGCGCGGAGTCGTCGACGATCAGAACCTTGATGCGATGCTTCAATGCGTCTCACCCTTGAGCCTCGAAAATTGGTTTTCCCCAGATCAGCGTGCGCGCCCGGTCTGGGGAAAACCAAGTCATGCCGTCAGTTGTTGAAATCCGATCACTTTCTCCAGATTCAGGATCAGGATCATCCGTTTGCCTTCGTTCAATTTGCCGACGCCTTCCACATAGTCGCTGTCGACGCCGCTCGTCAGCAGTTCCGGAGGCGGTTCGATGAGCGACCGCTCGAAGCGGAGCACCTCCGAGACCGAGTCGACGACGACGCCGGTCTTCGTGCCGCCGCAGTCCACGATGATGATGCGGGCGGCGTCCGTCGCCTCGATCTCCGCGAGGTTGAACAGCTTGCGCAGGTCCAGCACCGGAATGACGTTGCCGCGCAGATTCACGATTCCGTTGATGTAGTGCGGCGCGCGGGGGATTTTCGTCACTTCGGTGAGCCGGTTGATCTCCTGCACGTCGCGGATCTTGATGCCGAATTCTTCGGCGTCGATCCGGAACGTCACCAGATGCTCCTCGTCCAGCGCCTGCTTCCCGGCGCTCCGGGCCTCCTCGGGCCGCGGACCGTCGTCCCGCGCGCCGCCGATCGCCTCGTACTGGTCGGCGGAGAGCATGTCCGCCGGCTCGAACAGGATGATCAGCCGCTTGCCGCCGTTCAGCCTGGCGACGCCCGTCAATTGCTCGCCCGCCTGCTGCGAAAACTTGGGAAGGGGCTGGATGACGTCGGCGCGAATCCGGAGCACCTCCAGCACCTTGTCCACCATGATGCCGGCCGAAAAACCGCCCATGTCGACGACCACGATCCGGGTCTGGTCCGTGATCTCCTGGTACGCCATGCCGAAATAGGCGCGAAGGTTGATGATGGGCAGCAGGTCGTTGCGGATCGACACGACTCCCTCCACATACGCCTCGCAGTTCGGCACCTTCATGATCTCGGGCACGCGGATGATCTCCTTGACCCGCCCGATTCCGATCGCGTATTCTTCGTGGCCCAGCAGGAACGACACCAGCTGATCGTCGTCTCCGGCGTCGGTCGGCTCCGTTGTCCGGACTTCGGCGGAGCCGGAGCTTTCCTGCTCGTGAAGCAGCTGCGCCGACCGGTCGGCGTCCACGACCTTGAGAATGTCGAGCAGCATGATGAGCCGGGCCCCGCCCTCCAGCTTGACGACGCCCTGCAGATAGTCGGCGCTCACGTTCCTGACGATTTGCGGCGGTTCTTCGATATCCGGCGCGCCGACGCTCAGCACTTCGGACACCCGGTCCACGATCACGCCGATGGCCGTGCCGTCCGCGTCAACGACGAGCACCCGGTTGTTGATGTCCTGCTCCTTCCGGGCCAGGCTCAGTCTGGCCCGGCCGTCGATGATGGGCAGCACCTGCCCACGCAGGTTGCAGACGCCCTCGATATAGTCCGGGGCGTTCGGGACGCGCTTGATGTCCGGCACACGGACGATCTCCCGCACGTTGCGAATGTCGACTCCGAACTCATCCTCTTCCAGATGGAACGTGACAAGCTGACGTTCGGCATGGTTCATTTGCTGATCTATCGCCGTCATCGCATCGTCCCGTCCCGTCACATATTTTGCAGCTCGTCGGCGAGACCGGAGATTTCCTCAATCGCCTCCACCAGCTCCTGCATGCCCTTCGACTGTTCGGCCGCGGCGTTCGTCGCTTCTTCGACGGCGCGGCTCGTCTCCTGGGCGGCGGCGGCGATCTGCTCCACGCCTTTTCTCGCCTGCTCCAGCGCGACCATCGATTCTTCCGCGTTCTTCTGCACTTCCTGCGCTTCCGCGATGATCCGGACCATGCTCTCTTCGATGACCATCAGGTTCTCCGTGATCTTCTTCGCCTTCTCCGCTTCGGCGAGCGACGTCTTGCTGGACGAGTCGATATCGGCGGCCACCCGCTGGATCTGGCTCTGGATGCCCCGCACCAGGTCCTTGATCTTGTCCGTGTTCTCCGCGGATTCGTTCGCGAGCGACCGGATGTCGCCGGCGACGACCGAGAATCCACGGCCGAACTCGCCGGCGCGGGCCGCTTCGATCGAACCGTTCACGGCCAGCATGTTGGTCTGGATCGTCACGTTGACGATCGCGTCGACGATCTTGTCGATCTTGCGGACGGTCTCCTCCAGGCTCTGGATGTTCCGCGCCGACTCCAGGCTCGCGTCCGCGGCGGTCGAGATGCCGGCGATCAGGGCGTCGACCGCGGTCTTGTTGCTTTCGAGCAGCTTCTGCAGCTCGAAGAGCTTCTCCGTGGACACGACCGCCCGCTCGTTCATCTGCTTCGCCGCCACGGCCAGCCGCTCCGCGAGCTGGAGCGACTTGTCGGTGAGCTCCGCCTGCGCCTGAGCGCCGGCCGAAATCTGCTGCATCGCCCGCAGAATCTCGGCGGAAGTTGCGTTGCCTTCCTCCACGTTGGCCGACAGTTCTTCCGACGCGGCGGCCAGCGCCTCGGCCGATTTCTGCGTGTCCGTGGACACCTTCAGCTCCTCGGCCATCTGGACCAGGTCGGAGGCGGCCGCGTTCAGTTCGCTGAACGCCTTGTTCTGCGTCTGGAGCAGCTTCGCGATCTCTTCGGTGCTGCTGCTCTGCTCCTCGGCGGCGGCGGCCACCTGTTCGGCGAGCATCAGGAACTCGGCCGCTCCCTTGTTCGCGTCCACTGCGTTCTGCGAGATTTCGGCGACGCCTTGCTGCACGATGACGACGTCCTGGGCGATCTTCAGAAGGTCGGCCGTCGTCTGCTTCGCCTTCTCCACTTCTTCGTTGGCCGCTTTGCCGGCGTTCTCGATATCCGCCACCACGACCTTGACATTGTTCTGGATCTCGTTGACAAGCTCGCGGATGTTCCGGGCCGATTTCTCCGAGATCTCGGCGAGATTGCGCACTTCGTCGGCGACGACGGCGAATCCCCGGCCGTGCTCGCCGGCCCGCGCGGCCTCGATGGCCGCATTCAGCGCGAGCAGATTGGTCTGGTCGGCGATCCGGACGACGGCCTGCACGATGTTCCCGATCTCATCCGACTGCCGCTCCAGCTCCCCGACCAGCTTGACCGATTCGAGGTTGACCTCGGCTGCGACCTGGATGCCCTTGATCATCTGCTCGATGTCCCGCGAAGTGGACTCGATCAGACTCTTGGCCAGATCGACGCGCTCGAGCGATTCCTTCGCGTTCCTCTCGGACAAGACGGCCGCCTTCTCGATCTGATTGATGGCCGCGCGGGATTCCTCCGCGGCCGACGACGCCTCGTTCGCTCCCTTGGCGATCTGCTCCATCGTGGCGCCGAGTTCTTCCGCCGCGCTGCTGGCTTCTTCGATGCCGGCCGCGAGCTGCTCGGTCGCCGTGGCGATGCGTTCCGCGAGCTGCTGCTGCTTGGCCAGCGTTCTGGCCCTCACCTTGTCCTGGGCCTGCTTCTTCGCCAGCGCCCGCTTCTTCTCCAGATCGGCGGCGTGGACCGAAGACTGGACGCCTTTCCTTTCGTGTTGATTCACCGGCGGACTTGCGAGCTTCTTTTCCATGAACATTGCGCCTCCTGTTATGTATGGGAATGGTAGTGGGAACATTGGTTGCGGTTCATGTACGCTTCACATGATGGAGCAGGCAGATCGCCCGGATGCCCGGATGCGCGAGCGCGCTCAGGATTCGGGACAATAGACGAGGAAATACATGTTTACGCCGTCGCCCGTCGGCTCGTTGCCCAGATAGCCGTCGCGGTACAGCGTCAGAATCCTCCGGCGGATGTCGTCGATGCCGGTCCGAACCCCGGCGCCGCCCAGCGCCTTGTGCGCTTCCGCCAGCGTGAAAAATTCATGTTCTCCGCTTTTCAGCATGTTGAGCAGCTCGTCGTCCGAAATTTCTGAAATCTGTCTCATGATGGCGGTACCTTTCATCGGAAATGTTGAAATTACGTCGGGGCTCCTATAATTTCTTGCTCATGCATTTTCATGCCATACCGTGAGAATATGGATGCCCCAAAACCGTGTCGAACAATATTTGTTGTTCGACATCGTACGACTTGACGGAGTTCCATTAATTATGTATTGAACACTGGTATTGGGATACGGGATCGTCCCGCTTATTGGTCGGGATTCCTGTATGTGTGCCGGTGTCCGGGCTCCGCCAAGGGATCCGGATGGCGCAGGAGGCGCGGTTGACGTTTTCGGAGGTCGTGCCTGAACGGGCACGAAGCAGAAGATAGCGGAAAAACGATATTTTTCGGCCGCAAGCGATCAACAGAGGCTTGACAGTTCGGACGGCGGCAATAATATAATAAAAGTCGATTAACAAATATTGTGCGACAAGCTACCGCTACCGAATCTGCTGCAAGCTTTTGCCGAATTGGAATTGGATACGGCTCTCCGCGCAGGTTCAAGCCTGTCAGAGCTGCGTCGCAATCTGAAGATAGTCCCTCAGACTGTCCTCGACATAGTCGGGGGCGGCTTTTTTTATTTGACCGACCGTATGCAGATAGCGTTGGGTCGTGTTAATGTGCGAGTGACCCAGGTTCTCCTGGACCTGCTGCAGCGTCGCGCCGTTCAGCAGGGCCAGCGTGGCGTTCGTGTGCCGCAGCCAGTGAGGCGTCACCTTCTTCTCAAGCCGGATCTTCTCGCAGGCGCCCCGGATGATGCGCTCCACCTGACGGGTCGACAGCGGAAACAACCGCGCGTCCGATCTCATCCAGTCCGCTTCGCCGGCCCCGGCGCCTTCCACCCCGGAACCTCTCCGCTCGTCCATGTACTGCGTGATCAGCCGGCACAGCCGGTCCGGCACCTTCACCTCCCGCGATTTCCCGCCTTTTCCGTTCTCGACGGTCAGCCAGACGGAAGTTCCGAGCGGATCGGCGAAAAAATGATTCCCCCGGATGGCCACGAGTTCCGACACCCGGAGACCGAGCAGAATGAGCGTCAGTCCGATCAGATAATCCCTCAGCCCCTGGCTTCCCAGCTGATCCAGCAATTTGCCGATTTCCTGCCTGGTCAGGTAATGGTTCTTGCTGCTCACCGGAACTTTCGGCAGCCGGACGCAGGTGGTCGGATTGTGCGGAAACAGCGCGATGTTGGGATCGCTTCCCCATTTGTACAGGGAGCGCAGGGGCGCGATCAATCCGGCGACGGTGGCCTGCGACAGCGGCTTTCCGGAGACGCTGCAGTACCCCTTCATCAACCCGATCTTGTACGCCTCGATTTCACGCCACGACACCTGCCCGAGCGGCTTGAAGGAGACGAAGTGCCGAAAGCGCTCGATGGCATTCCGGTAGTTCCGGTACGTGTACGACGATCTGCAACAGATGGACAGGAACATGTCGACAATTTGCTCGTCCGAATAGTTTGGCTGCGACTGCGACTCTTCCAGGAACGGAACCGGTGTGATCTGCATGTGACTCCTCCCCTTTGTTCGGATTTGCATATTCCCGGCGCGGGACATGCTGATTCTAGGTTATCTCAACCCGGGGAAAAAGAGAACGGCCGGAAAAAGAAAGAGACCCGCCGCGGCCTCCTCTTCGTTCCGCAAATGGAAAGCCCGAAGGCTTGCCTTGCGCAAACCTCCGGGCTCGGGTTGCGGACGCCGTTCCGGCAATCAATCCAGCATCGTCTTGTCGCCGTAGAATTCTTGCCACTTCGCCGCGCGCTCGTCGATGATCGCCTGGCCGCCGGATCTGAGGTAGTCCTGGAAGCCTTCGTCATAGACGCTGTCGAACTTGTCGACCGGCGCAACGACGGCCTGGTCCAGGACAACGTCGCGCTTCTCCTTGAGCGCTTGGCCCATGCCGGATTCCGCCGTGATTTCGCCCACGTTCACGCTCTTGCCAATGCGGCCTTCGTTCGTGGTGATCTTGTGCGCGATCTCGATGAACCGCTTGTCGACGCCGGCGTAGCCGTTCGCGATCGACTTGACGGTCAGATCCGGATCCGACAGCTTGATGCCGTTGACGGTAATCGTATAGTCGATGTTGTTCGGCGAGTTCATGATCTTCTCGCCCGTAACGACCAGCGCCTTGTAGGAGCCGTCCGGCATCTTCTCATGCGTGACGCCCTCTTCGCCGAATTGCAGGAACAGACGGTTCTCTTCCTTCGAGATCCAGTTCAGGTACAGCAGCGAAGCGATCGGTTCCTTGTTCGTCGCCGGGAAGAAGACCTTCCGGTCAATCGGAGCGGACAGGAATTTCCGGTAGACACCGGCGTCGTTCGGGAACGGTTCGATTGCGATGTATGCCGCGTCAGGGCCGACCATACGCTGCAGGGAGGCATGGATGCCGTCTTCGCCGTTGCGGTACGGATAATCCCAGTTGTGGATGAACGCGCCGACATAGCCCGCCTTCATCAGGTTGTCTTCCGTCGGATCCCCGGCCGGATACAGCGGGAAGTCTTTCCAGATCAGCCCTTCATTGTACCACTTGTTCAGGACACGGATGGCTTCCTTGTAGTTCGGATAGAGGAAATTCCGGTCATCGAAACCATAGATGAACATGTCTCTGTCCGTAATGTCGTTCGGGACGAACGCGGAGATCAGATGATCGGCCCGCCAACCCACGTCGAAGCTGATCGAGAACGGAATCATCTTGTCCGCGTCGTTGCCCAACAGAAGCTGGGCGTTGTCGCGGAACGCGCGCAGCATGTTCTCGAATTCTTGCAGGTTCGTCGGCGGCTGCAGGTTGAGCTTCTTCAGCCAATCCTCGCGCACGAACGTGTTGATCCGGTTCAGGACGGCCAGACGGGCTTCGATCGCCCAGATGGTGCCGGTCTTCGGATCCCGGTCCCAATAGATGTTGTCCTCGGTCAGCAGATTCCAGAGGTCCGGCAGGAAGTCCTTCGCTTCTTCCAGATACGGCGCCAGGTCGAGCACGCCGCCCATGTTCGCGTACGTCTGGATCGTCGGGTAGGAGTAGGTGACGCTGACGTCCGGCGCATCGTTGGCCGCGAGCAGGTTGTTGATGACTTCACCCTCCGTCCAGCGCGGCACCGGGACGAACACGACCTCCACGTTGTGGTCGCGGAGCATGCCTTCCTTGATGAATTGCGCATAGAAGTTGGTGTCCGGCGGCGTGCCGTTGTCGTTGCCGCGGTCGTAGACTTCGACCGTGATCTTGCGGGTCTCTTTGAAACGCAGGTTTTCATCGAGCCCCCACTTCTCGAGCCGCGGATCGAGACCGCTGCCCGCGTCGCCCGAGCCGGAGTTGCCCGGGTTCGACGAGTTGTTGCCGGACGAACCCGGCGACGGCGATGACGGCGAGTTGTCCGATTTGCCCTTGCTGCATCCCGCAAGTACCAGGACGGATGCAAGGACGAACGTCAAGATGGACATCACGATACGGCGAGATCTCATCTTCGTTCCCCCTAACTCACTTTATGGGAATTTATATAAAAATTGACAGTGTCGAAGACAAAGTCAATTTTTACCCTGTCTTGTGCCTTTCGCAAAGTCCAGGATTTTCCATTCGTATAAGCCTGTGACTTTAACCCTTGACGGCTCCGAGCGTAACACCCGCGATGAAGTAGCGCTGCAGCCACGGATAGACGAACAGGATCGGCACCGTCGCGAACATGACCGTTGCCGCTTTGATCGTTTCGGACAAGCCCGGCGTGGAGAAGCCCTCCTGCGTGGCCACCTCGATGCTGTTGATGCTGTTCAGGATGTTGTAGAGCAGAAGCTGAATCGGATAGTATTTCCGGTCGTTCATGAACATCAGCGCGTCGGAGAAGCCGTTCCACCGTCCCACCGCATAGAACAGCGCCAGCGTCGCGAGCACCGGAGTGGAGAGCGGCAAATAGACATTGACGAGAATTCGCAGCGGCCCCGCGCCGTCGATTTCCGCCGATTCCCGCAGACTGTCCGGTATCGTGTACAGGAAGCTGCGCAGGATGATGACGTAGAACACGCTCAGACAGTTCGGGATGATGAGCACGAGCGGATTATTGAGCAGGTGGATCTCCTTCAGCAACAGGTACATCGGGATCGTGCCCGCGTTGAAGTACATCGTGAACAGGATGAGCGCGACGAAAAATCTTTTGCCCTTGAGGTCATAGATCAGCGGGTAGGCGCACAGAATCGTCATGAACAGCGACCAGATCGTGCAGATTACGGTCAGGATCGCCGTCCACGCCAAAGACCAGGTGTACTTGGAATCTCCCAGCACGGTCTCGTAAGCGTCGAAATTCAACCCTTTGGGCCAGAGCAGCACCTCGTTCCTGATCAACGCGTCAGCCGAGCTCAGCGAGCGCGCCGCGATGTTGAGCACCGGCAGGAGACAGACGAGAATCAGGATCAGGCAGATGAAAACGATGACCCAGTCTCCGATTTTGGCGCTTTTGGTTTTGACCATGATGCTCCAGCCCTCCTACCAGATCCCGCGTTCGCCGAACCGCTTCGCAAGCGCGTTCGCGGCGAACAGGAAAATGACGCACACCACGGATTGGAACAGCCCGACGGCCGTGGAAAGCGAGAAGTTCAACCCGCGAATGCCGTAGTTGTATACGAAGATCGAGATCACGTTGGACACTTCGGTGACCAGCTTGTTGCTGAGCGCGTACGGCCGGTCGAACTCGCTGCTCAGGATGTGGCCGAGGCTCAGGATGAGCAACACGATGATCGTGGGACGCAAGCCCGGCAGCGTGACGTGCCAGATCTTGCGGAACCGTCCCGCGCCGTCAACCGACGCGGCCTCGTACAATTCCGGATTGATGCCGGTGATCGCCGCCAGATAGATGATCGTGTTCCAGCCGACGCTCTGCCAGATGCCCAGCGCGACGTAGGTGCCCACCCACCAGGCGGGCTCGTTCAGGAACGGGACCGACTCGAATCCAATCCGCCCCAGCAGGATATTGATCAGTCCGTTCGTCGGCGCCAGCAGTTGGAGCGCCATGCCGGAAATGATGATCCACGACAGGAAGTGCGGCAGATAGACGACGGTCTGCGTGAACCGCTTGAAGCGCTTGAACACCAGCTCGTTCAGGATCAGCGCGAGGATGATCGGCGCCGGGAATCCGAACAGCAGGTCGAGGAAATTGAGCATCAGGGTGTTCCGGAGCGCCAGGATGAAGTCCCGGTTGTTGAACGCCTGGATGAAATACTGCATCCCATTGTTGCCCGCCCACGGCATCTCCCAGGGGCTCTGGATGATGCTGTACTTCTTGAACGCGATCAGGATGTAGTGCATCGGGATGTATCGGAACGTGATGAAGAAGGCGATCGGCAGAATCAACATCACGTACAGGACCCAATATCGCTTCAGATAGCTTAGTGTTTTATTCAAGTTCATTGTCGACGCAAACATCGATGCGAGTGCCCCCTTAAGCTTGTGGAGACCGCGGGTCCGTATGCCGTCCATACCATGTTCCCGGCTTGTCTGTAAGCGTTGCCATTCTCTAACACAATTTAACACCGGGGATAAATCCGGACAATGGCAGGACTTTAGCTAACCGTGGCTGATTAAAGATAATTTTTTGGGTTGCCGCGGGGATCGGGTGCTTCCGCGGAAGAGGAATTCAAAAAAAGACATCCCTAGCGTCATTTTTTACATCTATCTTGCGGCGACGGTTCCGAAACGACTACAATGTGCGCAAACCGGCAGTGTGCCGGCGCATCTCGGACGGGAGGTGAACCAAATGGCGAACGACGGATGGTTCAAGTGCGACAAATGCGGTGACGAGATCAAGGTGCTGGTACCGGACTGGGTCAAAGCGCTGGACGAACCCTGCGAATGCGGGGGAACTTACAGAAAAACCTGATCCGCGCCGCGCATGAAACATAAAAAGCCCCGCAACAAGGGGCTTTTTGCATTCATCCGATCCGTTTCCGGACAACGTCACGCCTCGACCTTTTTCCAGCCGAACAAGCCTTTCCTGAATTTTTTCGCTTCTGCCGCCGATTCGGTATGGCCGAATTCGCCGGCAAGGGCGTAATGCCGGTACGCTTTTTCGGCGCTCCTGTTCACACCGACGCCGATATCATGCAACAGACCCAGCCGGTAATGCATCTCGCCTCTATATTGATTTATCCATTCGGATGTGTCATCCGGATAACGTTTATCCAGACACTGCCAGAACATATGCAACACATCCAGCGCTTCAACATGGTCCTGCTCGACGCCCTCCCCGTTGATCAAACAATCGGCCAGGGGAATGTAAGCTCCGAGAATTTCGTCACTCGCCGCAAACAGAAAATATTCGAAAGCCTTTTGCTTATCTACAGGTCTCCCGATTCCGTCCCGATAAATGAATCCCAATTCACAGGCGGCAAACGACGACCCGAGGCCGGCGGCCATCTCGTACCAATAGGCGGCTTTCTCGAGGTCCGGGTGTATTTTTTTGTAGCTGCCAATACGTTGGTAGAAATTTGCGGCCTCCACCATCGCATCCACATCGCCGCCGTGCGCCGCCATCAAGAAATACTTCAACGCCTCCTCCAAATCGGCATCACTTCTCGAAAATTCGCATCAACGTATCGGTCTCCGCCAATTTCAGGCATTTGTCCAGAACCCACCGCATTTCGAACTCGTCGCCGACCCCCAGGCAACGATCCTGCAACAGAATACTCAATGCCCCTACATGATTCTGTTCCGCAGCCCTCTTGAAATACTGGAACGCGATTTCATTTGACTGTTCAAATCCTTCTTCCCCATTTTTGTAAAGAAGTCCTATCCCACAGACGCACCGCGGTTCGTTCACCTGATCGCCGATCGTGAGCCAATTCAAATTGGTGTTCTGGTCGGGCGCGCACAAGGCGAGGTCGCCGACCGCGTCCTTCACCCCGAGTTCCCATGCCCGGGCATAGTACGCGCGGGCAAGTTCGATGTCCGGTTCGGTTCCCCATCCGTATTGATAGCATCTTCCCAATTCATAGACTGCCATCGGATACGGGTTCGGCTCTTCGGCCGCGCTTGTACCAGACCAAGACATTCCCTCTGTCCTTCCCGACTCCCTTGCCGTGATAATAGCACTCGCCAAGTTCATACATCGCGCGTTTGTTGCCGTTCATGGCAAGCGATTCGAAAATCAGCTTCGCCTGACGGGGATTGTCCTCCAGCAGATCGATCGCTTCCCGAAATCGACGTTGTTCGTCCGCATGCTGCACCATGACCGCGCTTCCTCCTTCCTGACGCATTCCGAACAGGAGGATGTTCCGTTCCTCCTGCCGCTCAGTGTACAGGTCACGGAGTCCGAATTGAGCAGAAATGCAACAAATGGCGGTCATAATGCAATAAATTGCACGCGGAACCTGAACCGTTCGCCCGTCGTCCCAACGATATCATGCCCGGAGACAACGCGAAGGCGTGTATCCTTTGATCATCTTGAACTGCTTGCGGAAATGCGACAGATCCTTGTACCCGCACCGCTCCGCGGCCTCGGTGACGTTGCACTCGCCGTTCTGCAGCATGTCCTGCGCATGGTTGATCCGCGTCTGCGCGAGATACTGGTGGACCAGCATGCCCGTCTCCTTCTTGAACAGCGCGCCGAAATAGACGGGATTGAGCCCGACCATCCCGGCAAGCTCCTTTACCGAGATCTCGCTCGCGTAGTTTTCGGAGATGTAGCTGATGGCCTTTTTCACCCGGTAGTCCGTGCTGGCGGAGTCTTTTTTCAGCAGGATCAGCTCGATCAGCCGGTGGATGATGACGAGCAGCAGCCCCCGGGTCTTGATGCAAAAGCCCGGCTCCTTCCGCACCCAGGCGTTCGACAGTTCGCGGAACAGTCCGATGAGGTCGCTCTTGATCCCGATGTGCGACACGAGGGGAAGCGGAAGGTCGGCCATCTCCCCGTTCATGTCGTAGAGCTTGAAGTTGGCCGAATACAGGTGCATCAGCTCGTCGATGGTGCTGTGGGCCTTGCGGAGGCTGCCGGTGGGCACGCACAGCAGATCGCCCCGCTTCACCTCGTGCGGCACCCCGTTGATGATGTACACCCCGCGCCCCTCGACGACATAGGTGATATCGTAGAAGGAAATGACGTTCTCCGCGATTTCCCACGACGGCGTGCATTTGCGGTAGATCAGATAGCCGATGTCGGGAACCAGCCGGTCGTTGACTTCCACCGCCATTCCCTGTCCCTCCCCGAAAAACCTTTAATCCGCCTCTGCCCACTATCATTCTGCCGATCGGCCGAACTGTCAACCGTTTCAAGCAAACTGCAAAAAAATGATTCCCGATTCACAAAAAAAGACGTCCGAACGGGATTGAATCCGGACCCTGTGCCTTCATGAACCGGTCCATTCCCAAAAGAAAAGGCCCATGATGCACTCATGAGCCTCTTGATGGTTCAGACAAACGGCCGCGCCATGCCCGGATGTCACTCCCGCATATCCAGCATCCTGAGCAGCACGACCAGGGTCTCTGCCCGGGTGGCGGATTCGTTCGGGGCAAAACGCAAGTCGTTCCGGCCTTGAAGCAGGTTCTGTTTCCGCAGGACTTCCACGGCGCCCTTCGCCCATGCCGGAATGTCCGCATCGTCGGCGAATCCGGTCCCGCCATCCGTGAGCGCAAGTCCCAACGCCCGGGCGATCATGACCGCCATCTCCGCACGGGTGATAAGCCGACTTGCTCCATTGATAATACGCGTTCGGGAAATGGGGGCTGTTCACCGTTACAGTCACGGAGCCCCGGTATAACAGCAACGGCATCGCAGGTGAAAAAGCAAAAGAGGAGCTTGCGCCTTCATCGGCGCTCGCCCCTCATTCCGATGCGGATCAATCCATCTCCTTCAGCAGCACCCGCACATCTTCTTTGTCGAAATGGCCGTCGCCGGTGACGTCGTTCCGTTTCTTGACGACGAAGTTGACGACATGCACGATCGTGATCGGCTGAGACTCTCCGATGTCGAGTTCTTCTCGCAGATGAGCGGACAGCCATCGCAGTGTGATGATCTGGAACTCCGCGCCGCGGCTCAGGCGCACCGTGGCGCCGGTCGGCACTTCCAAATCATTCGGCACGGTCTGCCCATTGCCGCCCAGGATTTCAATCGACACGTCGGAATCCTTCACAAATTGATCCATGAGCTTGCCGGCTGTCATTCCTTGCGTCACATACCGGTACTCATATTCGTCTCCCGCTTTGACGATCGCGCCGAACAGGACATCGTCCGCCAGTTCAGCCGTTCTCATGCGCAGGATCCGCAGCGTATACACGTCCGCCCATTCGGTGTCAGGCGTGTCCACAAGGATTGTCACGACGGTTTCGTCACCGCTGAGACCGATCGTTCGGGTCCCGTCCGGAACGTGCACATCATCGACATACACAACGCCTCCCTCGGACACGACCTCGATCGCCGCTTCAATCGCGTCCAACGGGACGATGATTTCATAGTTCGATGAACCATTCTGCGGGAACACCTCGTCTCCGTTCACGTACAGGTGATCCAGCCGCGCCGCGATCCGGTCTTCCAGTTCCACGTGGAAGGTTGGCGCATATTTGAAATTTCCGAAGCTGTACACGATCGGCACAACCGCAAGTTTTTTCGCATCCGGCGGAACATTCGACAACTTGTGCGTGAACACTTCCGGATCCGCGATCGGGTCATAGACTCTCGCCACGCCGCCGAGAATGTCGTTGTCTCCGTTCGCATAGTACAGGTCATATCCGGCCAATTGTTCATATTCTCCGTAATCCGGCACCTGCCATTCGACCGTTCCGGCACGCCCGCCCGCAGACTTGTCGTCGTCCCTGAAGACAGGATCTCCGTGCGAAAAATCACCGCTCAAGGGATTCATTCCCGTGTATTCCAACATCGCGATCTCATCCGTCATGTTGTCAACAACCGAAAGGATCACAGAGTTGGCATAAAAATTCCCTTCCTTGTCCACCAACTGCAAATAGACAAAATTTGACGGAAAATTAAAATCCGGCCCGATGAAGTCAAATTGTTGAGTCTCCCACGTTCCGACCGTATAGGAGCCGCTTCCGTCCGGAATGACGTGCCGGACATCCGACGCAAACCCGGGGACCAACCGATACAGCGCGAATCCGTCTTCTTCCCCGATCACACGGAATTCGATCTCCTGTTTCACCCAACCGAACCGGCTGTCAAGGTCCTTCACCGTAATGTCGAGATGGACATCATCCAGACGAAACATCACGTTGGTCGGCCATTCGTCGCCACCATCCAGCGCGAAAACCTGCACGTGCGACGGTTTATCCGGCATCGCGCATGTAAAATCCAAGAAAAACCCCTCGCAGGATTCGCCATCCGGGTCATCTTCGCCGAAAATTTTGATGACGGTATCATAATTAAAACCATCGGGCAAGGACACTCCCAGCCAGCCTCTCAGCACTCCGGCCTCTTCATCCACCGTGAAATAAAAATTCCAAATCTCCAGCAAATACGGCGAATGGGATACTTGAACGACAAACTCGTCTCCGTCTGTCGGACACAATCCCCTGTCAATCGAGAAATTCGGGAAATCATACTCATCGGAGAACAAGCTGAAGCACCGGTCAGGAAAAACATGGAACACATACTCGAAAGCCTCATCCGCAATCTGTCGGATGGAAACGGGTGCCGTCACTTCTTCTCTTTCATCCATTGCCATGAGACCCTGAAGCGGCCCGCTTGCTCCGAACAGGTGAACGGTGACCGGCTGCCGGTCGGGAATATCAAATTCATACACCAGCATTTCCGGATCTCCCGTAACTCCCTCCGCCAATAACAACATCTCGAGCCGATAATGTCCGGGGGCCCAATGATAGCTGCCTATGGATCCGGTATCCCCGTTGTCGACGTATTCGAGTTCCCCGGGTTCCAGCGGAACCTCTTCCGCGTCGACCACTCTGTAGACGTTCAGGACAAGATCAAACGGGTTGCCGTAAGAAATCTCCCAATCGAAAAAAAGGTAGTCCCCGGAAAAATCTCCATAAAGAACGATAGATCCGTTGTCCGAGGACGCCAAATAAACCGAATCCGCCCAAGCCACCCCCGTTCCCCCGAAACCGCCCGACGGCGTGAACGGAAGCAGCATCACCATGACCAGCACGATCAACGACCGCTTCCGGAACGACGTTCTCATACCGCTCTCACATCCTTCTTGACTGCAAAATTTTCCCGTCATCCCCACATTCGATTCTTGCGGTCCGATTGATCGGCGATCAAAGACTCACATGACCCGAGCCGGGTGACACTATTCGACTTCGACTTTTGGTAGCCCAAATCCTGCCAGCAGGACAACATAATAAAACCGCCCGCCCGAAAGGGCAGACGGTTGAAGCCGTTGCGAATCAATCCGACTCGTGCAGCAGCAGCCGCGCATCCTCCCTGTCGAACTTGCCGTCGCCGGTCACGTCGCTCCGGCTTCTGACCACGAACAGGGCAATATGCCCGAGCGTCACCGGTTCCGACTCTCCCATGTCGAGTTCGTCGCGCAGATAATCCGACAACCATCGCAATTGAATGATCTGGAATTCCGCGTTGCGGCTCAGATGTACCGTGGCTCCGGGCGGCACTTCCTCCCCGTCCTGGACGAATTGTTCGTCTTCCGTCATGATGCCGATCGTCACGGAGACATCGCGCACGAACCGCTCCCTGAGCGCGCCGGCCGTCATCCCTTTCGTCACAAACCGGTACTCGTATTCGTCTCCTTCTTTCACGAGCGTGCCGAACAAGACCTGGTTCGTCAATTCCGCCGTTCGCATGCGCCGGATTATCACCGTGTATACCGTGGTCAAATCCGAGTCGGGATCATACAGGGTAATGGTCATGTGGAAATCATCTTCGGTGACCGGGACTTCCGTCTCCACCGAACCGTAGTACTCGTTTCCATCCAGCGTGATCCGCACATTCGCATCGGCGGTTGCGCTCACCGGAACGGACTCGGTGCCATGGGGTGCGAACATTTGAATTTCGGTGCTCACGGTCGGAAGATCGACCTCGTTGACGGTGAGGCTCGCGAGCTTCGGCGCGTCAGGGTCCGGTTCCTGGACCTGGTCTTCGAGCATGACTTCGAATTCCCGCGCATATACGAGCTTGCTTGAATCCACGTTATACAGGATCGGCACAACCACCAGCTTCTCCACGTCCTCCGGAATGTCGTCCGATCGATGCATGAACGTATCCGAGGGCTGCTCGAGAGGAAGATACACCCTGTCAGCGCCTCTGAAACTATGATTGTTGTCCGAATAGTACAGATCATATGCGATCAATTCCAGGCCGCCATGATCCGGCAACGGCCATTCGATCAGGGCGGATCGCCCGCCCGCGGAATTGACGCCGACCTTGAAGGACGGATGCTGGGGCGCAAAGCTTTCATCCCAGGGCTTGATTCCAGATGCGGCGTATTCCAGAAGCCCATCCACGTCAGACACCCGGTCAACAACTGGAATTTCCGGGGTCTTGGCGAACAATTTCCCTTCCAGGTCCACAATTTGAAAAAATGTGGAACCGTCAAATGAATTCACTTTGACATCCACCGGCTCCCACGGCCCGGCCGAGCGTAAACCGGTTCCGTCCACGGGAGCATATCTGACTTCCGTCGTGAACAACGGGACAAATCGATACAGGGCGAAACGGGCCGGATCCTCCTCGCGCACTTCGAAACGGAACTCCTGTTCAACCCATCCGAGACGTCCATCACGGTCCGTCACCGTGAGGTTGCCGGGCAGCTCGACATCATCCAGACGAAAGACCAGATTGGTCGTATGCTCCCCGCCGTCGCCATCGATCGCGACGATTTCCACATGCGACGGATCGTCCGGAAGCTGACAGGACAGAATCATTACGGCCGGCGTGCCCTCGTATATGTCATTGATGACGCAGCCGGCGCCTTCTACGTCTTCTTTGCCATAAATCTTGACCCCCAATCCGAACTGTCCGGGCGTGCTAAACCATATCCAACCTTGGAGTGTTGGGGTGGCGCCATCGTGCTCTTCCCAAAAAATATAGTCGAACAGTTGCAGCAGATACGGCGTCTCGGACGCATGAACCAGAAATTCTCTTCCGTCTTCCGGACACAAAGGAGTCAATTGATAAACAATCGAGAAATAGTAGTTATTATCGGACTTCAATCTGAAGCATCGGTCAGGGAAAACCTCGAAGCCGTACACGTACCCTTTCGCCTCTTCGGATATCCGCCTGACGCTGCCGGGAACGGGTGTCGTTTCATCGTTGCCGGTATCGACAAGCTGCAGGTCCTCAATCTCGTCATCAGTTCCGAACACATAGACCGTGACCGGCATCCGTTCGGGAACCTCGAAATCATACACCAGCCAATCCGCCGGATCATCCGAATTTTGCGGATCCCACAATTGCAACAGGAGCCGGTATGGTCCGGGGATCAGCGAATCCGCCGTTAACCACCATTTATTTTTTTGTTCGTCTTCATATTCGCCATAATAGTAATCTTCGAAAGAACCCAGCAGTTCCTCGCCCCTGTACAGATACACGTCCAGCTCATACTCGTCTTCGGTTCGGACTTCCCAATAGAGTTCCACAGAATCCCCGGAAGAATAATCGTTGTAAATGGCGATCGTCTCATACTCCGAGACGGCCAGATCACCCGGTTCCGCACCGGCAATTCCCGCTCCTCCGAACCCTCCGGGCGGCGCGAACGGCAGGAGCGCCATTGCGGCCAGCACGACAATCAACCGCATCCAGACAGTTTTCCGCATTCCGTTTCCTCTTCCCTTTTCTGAAAAAATGCCTCGGCATCCGCTGCATCGACTCCCCGTCCGATCAGACCGCGACCGGAGACGCATACGAACCGGGCCGGATGTCTATTTTTGTCTTCGACCATCCATGGTCCATTTCCTTCCGAAACCGGACGGCCATGTAAAAACGGTCCGCCCCTGACGGCCCCAGTCCCAACTTATCGATTGCGGAGCCGCAATGCCGTTCACCTGAACCGTCAGCGTGCGCAAGCCCACGGATTGCAGCTTGATCGTCACGGCGGCATGGCCGTCGACAAACGCCACGTCCTGCAGTCAATCGATCCATCCGAGCGTGCGCAGCGTCCGGAGCAGCACCGCCGCCGCCTGCGCCCGCGTCGTCCCGTCCTTCGGACTGAACAGGCCGCCGCCCGTGCCGTTCATGATCCCCGGCGCGGACACCGTCCGGATGGCCTCCAGGTAAGCCGGGTCAGCCAGTCCGATGTCCCTGTAGCGGTTCGGCTCGGCGCCGTCCGCATCAGCCTCCAGTCCCTCCAGCCTGAGCGCCGCCGCCAGCATGGCCGCCATCTCCTCGCGCGTCAGCGTCCGGTTGGGCAGCAGCCGGTCGCCTTCGACGAACTCCAGCAGTCCGAGTGCCTTCGCCTGCGCGACTTCTTCGTAATACCACGCGCTGCGCGGAACATCCGCATACGGAGCCTTGCCGCCGGAAAGCGAGCCTTGCCCGAGCGCCCGCACCAGCATCGCCGCGAACTCCGCCCGCGTCACCGTCCGGTCGGGCGCGAACTTCCCGCCGCCGACGCCGCGCACCAGCCCCTTCGCCGCCGCGCGCTCCGCGTAGGCCTTGCCCCAATGCCCTTCCGTATCGGCGAAGCCCGCTTCGCTTGCCGTCGCCAGGTACACGCTGTTGGATCGGGACAGGATCACCACGTACAGACGGCCTTCTCTTTCTTCCAGCCGGGCCGGGACAAAAACGAACTCGCCGCTCGCCTCATCATACCGGAACGCGCCCCAGTTCGCCGTCCGCGGATCGAAGCGCTCCGCGGACACCGGTATCATCCGGATGACCGGTTCGGCGAACCGGTTCACCACGGCCAGCGCTTCTCCCGTTTCGGCGTCGACGATGTCCAGGTGGACGTTGACCACCGCCCCGATCAACTTGCCGTCCGGCAGCTGAAGGGCCAGGGATTCCCGGATCTCCGGATCGTCCGTCTTGTCTTCGAGCGTCAGCCTGAAGCCGATCGCCTCGGGCCGCCATCCGTTCGCCTCCAGCATTTCGTCCCAATCCGGAATCAGCGAGGGCAGCGCGGCCGGCATCAGCCAACCGCCGAACGGCGTCTCGATTTCGAGCGCGAACGCCGGATTTTGATCCGCCAGTTCGGTCAGGACGCCGACCGTCGCGAGGACGTAAGCCGAGACGTCAGCCGTCGGTCCCGTCCGCAAGGTGAAGGTCGGCAGGGATGTGTCGATCTCGTCGGACTGGATCAGGCGGCCGTTGAGGTCGATGAACCACCCGCGAATTTCGTCTTCACTTGCGCCGGTGTTCCCGCTGTTGTTGCCGCCGCCGCTGCCGCCCGCGGAATCGGTGACGACGACGAGCTCGTCCGACCAGTCGGACGCGTTGCCCGCGCCGTCCGCGGCCCGCACCCGGAAGACGTATTCGGTCGCCGGAGACAGACCGGTCAGGGTAGAGGCGGTGTCCACAGGAGCGTCCGCCGGTGCCCACTCGCCCGAACCTAGTCTCATCTCCACTTCATAGCGGCTTACGCCCGTGTTGTCGTCGGACGCGTCCCAGGCCAGGCTGACGGAGGTTGCGGTTTTGCCGACGACGCGCAGGTTGGCCGGCACGGTCGGCGCCTCGGTGTCGGGCGCGATCGTCACCGTGAACGCCGCCGACTTGTCCCCGTAGGACACGGTGACCACTTGCTCATCCGCCGGATGGCCGCTGTCGAATCCGCTGAACTGCAAGTCACCGATCGGCAGGATCTTGCGGGCGTTATTCTCATAGATCCCCTCGACGACAAGACCGGTCGGATCCAGGGCGTCGCCGACGACATAGACCGTCTTCGCCGGCGGCGTCTTGATCTCGATCCCCGTCAGCTCCGGTTCCTTGATCGTCACCGTGAACGCCGCCGACTTGTCCCCGTAGGACACGGTGACCACTTGCTCCGCCGCCGGAGCGCCGCTGTTGAACCCGTCGAACTGAAGCTCTTCGATCTCCAGCGTCTCCTCGCTGTTGTCCGTGTAGACGCCTTTCACTTCCAGGCCAGTCAGGTCCAGTTCTTCCCCGACGAAATACTCCGTCTTGTCCGGCGGACGGGTTATGACAATGCTCTCCACCAGCACGTTCACTTCGACTGGCACCGATTGCGGGTCCCTGACGCCATCCACCCGGACGACCAGGTTGTGCGTGCCCCGTGCTTTCAACGAGACCGTTACGGCGGCGTCACCCTGATTGAACGGAACGGAGGCATCGAAAAGGACCGTGCTCGTATCCAGGGAAACGGTGACCCGATGGCCGCCGTTCAATTTCTGGCCGAACTCGCCCTTGGCCCCGGTGATGCTCAGGTTGAAATCCTCGCCGTAGAGCTTGCTTCCTTCCTCTTCCAGCTTGACGGCGAATCCGGAATGATCCTCCCAGCTGTCCTGTTCCCATCTCAGGCGGGGATAGCCGTGGCCATCGTGGATATACCACACATTCTTGAAATCCCAATTTACATAGGTGGCAAACTGCCGCATCTCCTCCGTCGACTTCGGTTCGCCTTTGCCGCTGTCGTTCTGGTTGGTGGTCTCCCAGTCATAAAAAGAGTTCGTGACGGTGCTATCTATGCTCTGCCCCACCAGACCTCCCGACATGCCGCCCGTCACGGAACCTGTCGCGTAGGAGTCGGAGATGGAACCGGCGGTTAGTTGTCCAACCAGACCGCCAGCCAAATTGCTTTTTACTGAACCCGCGGCGTAAGAATCGGAAATCGAGTCTCGATTTACTCCTGCCAGGCCGCCGACTTGTGACGTGCCTTTCACGGAAACCGCGGCGAAAGAAGCGGTAATGGAGCCGCTGTTATCCCCCACCAAGCCGCCTGTGCCTAACCCTCCACTCACGTCACCCGTGGCGTAAACATTGACAATGGCGCCCGCGCTGATGCCCGCCAAAGCGCCGACGCAGGATAAGCTGCTTTCTACTTTTACATCCTCAAGGCCAAGGTTTCGGATCTCCGCGCCGGTATTCACATATCCGAACAGGCCGACATAATCCCGAAGAAGGTCGATCGTCAGATTGCGGATCTTGTGCCTGTCGCCGTCGAACTTGCCGGTGAAAGGATCATCCATTTTGCCGATGGGTTCCCAGTTCGTGAAAGGCGTACCTTCCAGATCGATATCGGCGATCAGCTTGAAGTTCTTGTCCAGATAATGCCGCACGTTGTCGAGCTGCCAGGCGTTGGCGATCAGGTAAGGCTCGTCATCGCCGTTCCCGCCCGCGAACGGCCGCACCTCGACCGCAACAGTTACGGGATTGACGACCCCATCCACCTGGACCGTCAGGGTGTGCGTGCCCGGGGCGCCCAACACGATCGGCACGGCGGCGCTGCCGTCAGTTAAGGTTGCGACGCCGCTGAAAATCGTTCCCGCCTGACGGTCGCTGGTCACCGTCACCGCAACATCGCCGTTCAGCATATGCTCAGATTCGTCCTTGGCGTCGGTGATGTTCAGGTGGAACGGCTCGCCGGCGATTTGCGGACCGGACTCATCCAACGCCACTGCCATACCCGAACGGGCCGCCCACCGCAGACGGGGATAATCTTCTCCTTCCAGAATATACCATACATTGACGAAGTCCCAGTCGACAAACGTGCTTTGCTGCCGCATCTCCTCCGTCGACTTCGGCTCGCCTTTGTCTTCATCATCGCTCGGATCGGTGGTCTCCTTGTTATAGTAGGAGTTGGTGACGGAACCGTCTAACATTTGTCCAACCAAACCGCCGACATATTCGTTGCCATTTACTGAACCCGTGGCGTAAGAGTTGGTGATGGAACCGGAGTCCATAAATCCAACCAGACCGCCGACATAATCGTTGCCGTTTACTGAACCCGTGGCGTAAGAGTTGGTGATGGAACCGGCTGACATTGCTCCAACCAAGCCGCCGGCTGAAATGTAGCCTATTACAGAACCCGTGGCGTAAGAATTGGAAATCGAGCCCTGATTTTTGCCTGCCAAGCCGCCGACAGTTGCGCCGCCGTTCACGGAAACCGCGGCGAAAGAAGTGGTTATGGCGCCGTAGTTCTGCCCCACCAAGCCGCCTGTGAAAAACCTTCCACTCACGGTACCCGTGGCGTAAACATTGACAATGGTGCCCCTGCTGACGCCCGCCAAAGCGCCAACGTAGTCAAGGTTGCTCACTACTTTTACATTCTCAAGGCCGAGGTTTCGGATCTCCGAGGAATCTATGCCACTGAACAGGCCTAATTCATCTCGATTCGGCCAATTGATGGTCAGATTGCGGATCTTGTGCCCGTCGCCGTCGAACTTGCCGATGAAAGGATCATGCATTTTGCCGATGGGTTCCCAATTCGTGTAAGGCGTACCGTCCAGATCGACATCGGCGATCAGCTTGAAGTTCTTGTTCTAATCATAATAATTCCGCACGTTGCTCAGATGATCGGGGGTTGCGATCAGGTACGGACATTCCTCCGACCCGTCCCCGCCCGCAAATTCGTCCGAAGGGCCCGGACACGCCCCTTCCCCCCAGGCCCGGGCGGGCGCCCAGAGCTGGACGAGAAGCGCCGCCAGCAACGCCAGAGTCATGAATTTGCCGCGGCGCGCAAGCCAAACGTTCATCGGCGAGTTTCCCTCCTGTCATGAGCGCAACAAAACGCCTGTCTCACTCATATATCGCATATATCTATATCGCATTCCGCCCGAAAAAAAAATCACCCAAAAGGGTGATTACAGATTGAAGACAAACTCCCACATGCGCTCCAACGCAGTGGGAGTTTTGTCGTTGAAAAGATGAAAATCAAGCCAACCCACCTGTTACGATCTGCTGGCCGATCCTTCCTCCACAGCCAGATCGCCA
>Ga0310838_1000304_pt1 | contig 50468 bp, 51 predicted proteins | sample SM_ome_6_FD_202241 | JGI IMG/M metagenome (GOLD analysis project Ga0310838, IMG submission 202241) | Sorghum-adapted microbial communities enriched on stacked mutant (SM) sorghum from Joint BioEnergy Institute, Emeryville, California... ...
CTTGCAGGGGCGCTGGCCCCAACTACCATCGGCGCTGGAGAGCTTAACTTCCGTGTTCGGGATGGGAACGGGTGTTTCCTCTCCGCTATCACCACTAGGCAATGGCGACATTATTTATTATAAATGATTTTGATTTATTGTCAATAGTTTTTTTATTCTTTTTTTGTTTTGTTCCGTTCAACTTTCAAGAAACAAAACTATCTCTTGAACTTTCATTTTCGCAACCTTTTGTCGAGAAACTGACCTTTCCTGTTCCTGCTTGTAGGCGTAGACACAAGCAAAACCTCAAGCAGTTTACTAATATATCATTTTTCCAACAGATGTCAAGCGTTTTTTCTTAAAATCAATCTTCGCATAAAACCAAAACTTCAAAATCGGACAGTTTTTATTATATAGATAAAATATTTATTTTGTCAAGGTTTATTTTTTATTAAAGACCATGTTTCGTTGTTTTCTTTTGCTTCACCCTCATCTAACGAAGCGACAATTTTTATTATACTTATGAACTGATTCTAAGTCAATATTTATAATCCAGTTAATTTTATCCAAAATATTTCGCTATATTAGCCTGAGTAGAGAAGCTTTTTTCAAAGTAGCTTCCCCCCTTTTACATCTATTTACTCAAATGATCCAGCCGATAGATGTACATTCTCCCCTTTTCATGCACAAATCATTTCTTGCCATGGCCATGGCCACCTGCGTATAATAAAAGGTAGATAGCGTAAAATGAAAACAGGGACATTGGCGGCCACCAATGCCCTGTCCATGCACAGCCCTGCAAGAAGTGCAGTGGCTCAAGCTTTGGGCATGATAACCTACCCTCGCCTCGGCCTAGCAGGGTGGGTTATTTTTTGTCTTTTGCTACGGCGATCACCGCGACGATGAGTGACGCAAACGCAATCATGAGCGTCAGCGCATCGGCAATCGTCATCACCAACACCACCCCCTTTCGTTTAGGGAGTGGCCACTGCCCACCCTGCATATGGCTGTGCATGTTTCATTATACCATCGAATCAATCAAATGCGAATATACATTCGTATGCTTGTTGAAAAATTAGGAACGTTTCCCTATCTATAGGCATTGTGGCATCCTCAACCCGTTTGACAACAGCGCATCATGACATCCATCTCTATTTTGATAGCCACTAAACTTTGTCTATTTTCGCCGGGAGCTCGAAAAAACGTTGTTTCGTCCGCCTATATTCTTCCATATTTTTTCTGAGCTCATCATCGTTGACTCTGTATTCATCGTCAGCTAGCCATATCCCGCGAAACCGGTGGATGTGAATGGTTTCTCCCTTCTTTCTTTCATTTTTTCGGTACAAAATTGGTGTAGTTCTTCTTCGTGTGAAAATGCTTCGTATAAAATCGGCGATTTTCCGAATAATGACAGTAGACTCATCTTGCTCTGCCAAGGAGGAAAACAAGTGGAACAGGCAAAACAACCCCGCGTTCATGGGCTGTTGTTGCTAGTCGTTGCCGCTGTGTTCGTTTGGTCGGCCATTCGTCCGACTAGCTATGCAGTGTGGGCGCTCGAGGTCACCCCGGCGCTGATTGGGCTTGTGATTGTAATCGCCCTATACCGACGCTTTCGGTTGACCACGATGTCATATGTCATCATTGCTATATTGGTGATCATCATGTTTATTGGCGGTCATTATATTTATTCCAAAGTTCCCTTTTTTAACTGGATCAAAGATGTATTTCATTTGGAACGCAACCATTACGACCGATTTGGCCATTTCCTCAAAGGGATGTTCGCTATCGTTCTCAGAGAGCTCCTCCTGCGGAAAACGCCGTTGCCGCGCGGCGCGTGGCTTTTCATCATCGTCACGGGCATGTCGCTCGCTATCGCTGCCCTGTATGAGATCATCGAATGGCTCGTCTCGATCATCTTTAAAGGTGGAAAGGCATCAAAGGACTTTTTGGGGATGCAAGGAAATATTTGGGATACACAATGGGATATGTTATGTACACTCATCGGGACAATGATTGCCCTATGGCTGCTCTCAAAGTGGCATGACAGGCAGCTTGCGCGATTGGATCATCACCGCAGCTAAGCTCATAAAACAGCGGCTTTTGCCTTCAGGAAAAGCCGCTGTTTTCAATTCACCTTATACAAGTAAATCGTCCATGCTGATTCGTCGGAAGTAAACACACGCTCAAGCGTCAGCCTGTTCTCAGCTGCATTATCGATCGGAACGGCCGAGAAAATATAGCGGCCGCCCATTTTTTTCAACTGTTCTGTATTCAGCTGCAAATTCTTCAGCCGCTTTTTCGACTGTTTCGTAAACATATACCGTTTGCCAAGCTCCGCCGTAAAGATGTAGCAACGCCCGCCCCATTCGTCAAAATACGTACGGATCGTCTTGCTTTTGGCCAGTTCACGTTCAATGATTTTACGGAACTCGTATTTGTATGACAACGGGTAAAAGTTGTTGTACGTATCGAGCGTGTAAAACCCGTTGTATTGAGCAATAGCCGGATGAATGCCGATGCTTACGACGCGGTAATCGGACACAGGAAGCCCGATGTATTGTTTGATTTGTTGAAACTGTTCTTCCGCATAAAATTGTTTCACCGTCGGTTCATAACGGAAGACGATTTCCTCGTTAATGAAAAACACGAGAATCATTTGCGCCGCTAACAACCGTTTCGCCCACGTTTTCCCCTTTCCGCTGTATTGCCACACGATTTTCAACGCCAGCGCAAATTGCACATAGATGATGAGCGGACGCAAAAAATGAAAACGGGCGAAATTAAACGTATCCAAAAAATGAAACCGCTCGGTCAGCGGCAGCCACCCTTTATAAAACCAAAAGGCGTACCATGCCGACAGCGCAAAGTTAAGACCGAACAAGAAAAGAAACAGCCGTTCCTCTTTCCATCGTCTTTTGGCGAAAACTATGAACAAAGCGATGAACCAGACCGGCAAAATGAAAAACGTATGCTCAGTCATGACGTGGTGATGGCCGAGAATAAAGTTTTTCCATGTTAAACGGACACAATGCCAAAACGTCAAGCGTGCATGGAAATACTCATCCCGGCTCGTCGGTTCATCTTCCCATAAAAACGAATAAACAAGCCGGTACTCGACAAGCAAATAAAGCAGCGTCATATAGGCAATTGAAGCGAAAAAGCGGATGTTCCATCCCTTTCCGCGCAGTACATCCAAAAGCCAAAGAGCGCCCATGGCGGCAAGAAAGAAAAAGAAACCAAGTACAAAACTTGAATAAAGCGGGAGAAGCGTCAGCACCGCGTAATTTTTCCAAGACCGCTCCCCCTTTCGAATGTTCAAAAACGCCCAGAGCGCAAGCGGCATGCCTAGCGTGCTTAACATCCCTGACGGCCAAAAAAGTGTGAGGGAAAACGCCAGCGCCACCCCAATGCGGACAGCCATCCAGCGCCGCTCGGGCAAAATATGGGTTTTCAAAAGCAAATACATGCCGACAAACGCCACAACTCTTGTGATCGTTTGGCTAAGTGCATAAGCGATCATCGTCGGAAAAAAGGCATGCAGCCAGACGATGCCGGTCAACTCGGATCCGAGCGCGTTTCTCGATAATTCACCATTAGCGATTTGCGGAATTTTCGCATCAAGCGGTCCGGTGATTTGCCCGCTTTCAGCAAGCACTTTATACCAGGCGATGTTGGAATCCAAATTATCGTGGACACGAATATGCGCATTCTCACCAAGGATAAACAGCGGGGACACATAAAGGGCGATGACGCCAAGCGCTAAAAGCAAAAACCGTCGTTCTCTTTGTTCATCCATCGGCATCACGCTCCTGACTCCTCTGGGTTTGGTCATAAAAGCCCTATTGGATACGATGTGCATGAAAGGAAAAAATTATTCTTGCGGGCGAATGAAAGAGCGTGCGATAAGATGACGATGTTGTTTCGCGTTTCGTTTTTTCCCTTCTCTCGTTGCATCCTCTCCCTTTCCTTTCGTATCATTAAATGCAAGAAAACATTCTATTTCCAAAGGAGTGCGTATGATGGCAAAACAACTCCCTCCCGGCCAGTTCGAGACGGAAAAATGGCCGATTTTACATGAAGGGGACGTGTACGAATTTGATGAGACGACATGGAATTTTCGACTGTTCGGCGAGGTCAAAAAGGAGGTGTCCTTCTCCTATCAAGAAGTGATGGCGCTGCCGAAAACAATTTCCACCGTCGACATGCATTGTGTCACGACATGGTCGAAATTTGATACGACGTTTGAAGGCATCGCCTTTCGCGAGTTTTTGCGCTTCGTTGAACTAGAACCGGGTGTGAAGTACGTAAAAATTTACGGCTACTTAAACGGCGACCGGTTCGGCTATTCCGCGAACTTGCCACTTGAAGCGTTGATGGGTGACGATGCGCTGTTTGTCTATCGGTGGAAAGACAAACACCACGATTGGCAAGACATTTCGCCGAAGCACGGCTACCCGCTCCGTTTCATTCCACCAGCCACGTTTTACTTATGGAAAGGCGCAAAATGGGCGTCCGGCATCCGCTTTATGAAAGAGGACGAGCCAGGCTATTGGGAAGAGCGCGGCTATTCAATGACCGCAAATCCATTTAAAGAAGAGCGATTCGCCGAATCGATATCAAGGTTTCGATTTTGGTGAGGAAATCTGATGAAACCAGCAGTAGAAACAAAAAAACGAGGGTTTGAAGCAGAAACCCTCGTTTTTTTGTTTGGCTATGCCGCTCGGCGAGCGACAGCTTGTTTTTGCAGCCATGGGCGAAGGCGCAAAAAGAGAAGCATAAACACAACAGCCATGAGCACCCCTTTTGCCGCGTTAAACGGCAAAATAGCGGAAATGACCAACGCTTTTGTTTCCGGCGCACTCATCGCCGGAGCGCCAAGGAAGAGCGTATATGCCGGCAAAAAGACATAGTAGTTGAGCACGCTCATGACGAGAGCCATTGTCGCTGTTCCCGCCGCCAGTCCAAGTAGCATGCCTTTTTTTGATGCAGCTCTGCGATAAATATAGGAAACTGGCAAAATAAACGCCACCCCGGCAGTGAAGTTGGCGATCTGTCCGATTGGAACGCCAGTGGCGCTGCCGACAAGAAAATAGTTCAGCACGTTTTTCAACAGCTCAACAAACACGCCGGCAAGCGGGCCGTACAAAAGCGCGGCGACAAGCGCCGGGATGTCGCTAAAATCTACAAGCAAAAAGTTAGGAAATGGCGGAAGCGGAAAGTTGAGCATCATGAGCAAGTACGCACCAGCACTAAAGACACTGACAGCCACAAAGGTGCGGATGTTGAATGATTTCATGCTTGTTCTCCTCTCCTTCTCGTGATCCATCCTCACAAGAAGAAGGCTGCCGAGCGAACGCCAATAAAAAACCCCTTAAACCCAAGGGCTTAAGGGAGAAAAAGGGCGAACTCAACTAAGCGTCAGGCGCATGGCGCCAAACGCCGGCAAACCTTCATCTTCTCCCATCCAGACTATACTGTCGGCTCCGGACTCGCACCGGATCCTGCCTTGCGGCTCGCGGGCTGAGGGGCATCCACCCCATCACCGCCGGTCGGGAATTTCACCCTGCCCCGAAGATGAATCATATTCTTTTATTATTGATAATGATAAATTTAGTATACAATTTTCATATCATTTTGTCTACGATTAACAGCTTGATGACAAGTTGACCGAACATGCTGTGCTTTCGTTTCCCGCACAGTCGACTTGCCGCGACTAGCTGTCAACTTTATCTAATCAGCTCCTCCCCCAGCTCGAGTACCGGCGGATTGACATTGACCATATCAGCGTATTTCAATCCGGTTCCAGTATTTAGCACAACGACGGTCTCCCCGTCACGAATCCAACCGCTTTCGCGCAGCTGGCGAGCCGCCGCAAACGCCGCCGCTCCTTCCGGGCAAATGAACGCCCCTTCCGCTTTTGCCACCATCTGCTGTTGTGCCAAAATCGCCTCATCGTCGATAGCAATCGCACAGCCATCCGTCTCATACACCGCCTCAAGCACAAGAAAGTCGCCAAGCGCTTTTGGCACGTTAATGCCAAACGCCACCGTATGAGAGTTCGGCCAAAATTCCGACTCATGCTTTTTCTCGTTCCATGCCTTCACAATCGGTGCGCAATGCTCGGCTTGCACAGCGACAAGCCGCGGCATCTTGCCGCTTACCCAACCAAGCGCCTGCAGTTCTTTGATTGCCTTGTAAATGCCGATGAGCCCAACGCCGCCCCCGGTCGGATACAAGATGACATCCGGAAGCTGCCAAGAGAGCTGCTCGGCAATCTCAAGTCCCATCGTTTTCTTTCCTTCAATCCGATACGGTTCTTTCAATGTAGAAGCATCGTACCAACCGTATTCACGGATCGCTTTCGCCACGATTTGTCCAGCATCGCTGATCAAGCCGTTGACTAAATACAATTCCGCCCCTGCGATGGCACATTCCTTGCGCGTCAACTCCGGTGCATCCACCGGCATAACCACCGTCGCACGAATGCCGGCTCGAGAAGCATAAAGCGACCACGCCGCCCCTGCGTTGCCGTTTGTCGGCATAGCAAGCTGTTCGACCCCCAATTCTTTCGCTTTGGAAACGCCGACCGCCGCCCCGCGAGCTTTAAACGTCCCCGTTGGAATGACCCCTTCGTCTTTCATATAAAGTGAATCAATCCCGATGTTCCGGCCAAGGCGCGCCATTCGTACAAGCGGGGTCATCCCTTCACCTAAAGAGACGATATGTTTGGGATGTTTCACCGGCAATAGCTCATGATACCGCCATAAGCTCGGTTCACGTTCCTTGAGCGCTTCCCGTGCCACTTCTTGGCGCATCGCTTCCAAATCATAGGCGACTAGAAGTGGAGAACCGCATTCGCAAAGCTGGTGCACGTGATCGACATCATATGTACGTTCGCATTTCGAGCAGTAGAGATGGGATGCGTAACTAAATGACATCGGTTGTCCTCTCCTTCCGTCTACTTTGTCTGTACTGGACGGCTAAGCAGGTGTGAGCTTATTATGTAGAGGCTTGACGACACACCCGTCCTTTTCATTATACTGCACATTTGCGTATGCAGCCCATTGCTTTTGTGCATAATAGTAGGAAATGCGCAAATACTACAAAAATGATAGAAATGATTCTGTGCCGATCACGAACCGCTTTTTATGTCAAATGCGTCAATGGGCGAGGAATGTCCTCTCCCCGTGCTCCCAGTTTTCTTGCAAACAACTGCTCCTTCTTTTTTACCGTTTACACTGCGTGTGATAGAATAGAATGGAAAACACCGCCTTCGTTTCCTCATGGGTGGCAGAGCGGTTGATCCGTTGTCAAATTCGTGTATAACCAAGGGGGGACTCTTCATGAAACAAGAACTCATTGAACGCTTCACCCGATACGTCAAAGTCGACACCCAATCCGATCCGGAAAGCAACACGTGCCCTTCGACCCAAGGGCAATGGGATCTAGCGAGAATGTTAGTCGAGGAGCTAAAAGCAATCGGCATGGAAGAAGTGACCGTCGATGAAAACGGCTATGTGATGGCAACCTTGCCGGCCAATACGGACAAAAACGTGCCAACGATTGGCTTTTTGGCTCATCTCGACACGGCACCGGAATTTACCGGAACAAACGTCAACCCGCAGATCATTGAACAATATGACGGTGGCGACATCGTGTTAAACGAACAGCAGCACATCATCCTATCGCCGAAAGACTTCCCGGAGCTTGCCAACTACAAAGGACATACGCTCATTACGACGGATGGGACGACGCTGCTAGGCGCCGACGACAAAGCGGGAATCGCCGAAATTATGACGGCGATGAACTATCTCATTCAACACCCGGAAATTAAGCACGGCAAAGTGCGCGTCGCCTTTACACCAGATGAAGAAATCGGCCGCGGGCCGCACAAATTTGATGTCGCTCAATTTGGCGCCCAATTTGCATATACGGTCGACGGGGGACCGCTCGGCGAATTGGAGTACGAAAGCTTTAACGCAGCGGAAGCCAAAATCACCATTAAAGGAAAAAACGTCCATCCGGGCACGGCAAAAGGAAAAATGATCAACTCGATCAAAATCGCCTTGGAGTTCCAGCAACAGCTGCCAGCAAACGAAGCGCCTGAACATACGGACGGATATGAAGGGTTTTACCATTTGCTTTCATTCCAAGGCAATGTGGAGGAAACAAAGCTGTATTACATTATCCGCGATTTTGACCGCGAGCAATTTGAGGCACGCAAGGCAAAAATGAAAGACATCGCCGCCGCGCTCGCGCAAAAATACGGCAATGACCGGATTTCTATTGAAATCAATGACCAATATTACAACATGCGCGAAAAAATTGAACCGGTGCACCATATCGTCGACATCGCCCATGAGGCCATGACAAACTTGGGCATCGAACCGAAAGTGAAACCGATCCGCGGTGGCACAGACGGGTCCCAATTGTCATATATGGGGCTGCCAACACCGAACATTTTTGCCGGCGGTGAAAATTTCCATGGCCGTTATGAATACATTTCCGTCGATACGATGGTGAAAGCCGCCGAAGTGATCGTGGAGATCATCAAGCTGTTCGAACAAAAAACATCCTAATCTATGGTTCGCTTGCCTATCGTCCAAAAGCCGTTTTACGCCATGATGAAAGAAACGGTGTCCCCGCTCATTGGGGATACCGTTTTCTTCATTATTACAAGCAATCTGTCCTCCCCATTTCGTTCTGTTATGAAAGCAGGGTGGTTTGCTCCTCAATCCGCACCGAAAAAGACTCCTCCTCCGAATACACACGACAAGAATAATCAAATTAACCTACTTGACGTGTGGTCCTTTCGGTCAACATAGCGAAGCCATTAGCAAGGAAGCTGTTGACTGTCACTGTGTATTCGTCGTCTAGATGAAGCGGTATACCGTCTTGGCAGCTGGATGTCAGCAAAAATTATCGGCATCAAAACCAAGCTTGTGTTATCGCCTGTTTAGCTGACCATTCGCTGATCAAGTATCGCACTTACGACGAAGATGAAGGCAGCGCATCGTTTGAACAATGGAACCGACGTTTGATAAACAAAGAATGGGCAGAAGGGAAAACGCTTATCGCCTCTATTCGCCTGGCGCCAAAAGAGCAGCTGGTGACGTTTTGACAACTAAACAAGCGCAAAAGGAATGGATAAAGACATCGGTGGAAATGAAAAAAAGAAGTGCCCGCACAAAGCGACAGACGACTTGCGCACCCACCGCGATGAAAGCCGTCGACCTCATTGCCCACGAAACGGGCGGAAGCATCAGTAAATCGCATGAGGAGCTCGTCTTGCCGATCCGGCTCGTTGAAGAAATGAATGTCCATCCAAACGATCCATCGTCACTATGCGTTCGAATAAGAAAAGGTGCTTCGCTCGTGTCGACGAAACACCTTTTCCTCGCTCACAGGAATGAGTAGCTCATCCCCCACTGTAAGGGCCGGTGCGATAAGCAAGGACATGTTCACACTAGCGGCCCAAACAGCAACATCGCAAAGCCGCGCTTCGTTAGATGGTCTCCTTTCCGCGAATACCGTTAATGGAATAGCTCGCCGTAACAGCGGCATTTAACGAATGGGAGACGGAACAATACTTTTCTTTTGACAGCCGAATGGCGCGAATGACTTTTTCTTCCGGCAAATCGCCTTCGAGCGCGTAATGAATATGTATGTCGGTAAATCGTTTTGGGTGGTCATCGGCGCGCGTTCCTTCCACCTCCATTGAAAACGAGCGGACATCAAGCCGCATTTTCTGCAAGATCAAAATGATATCAATGCCGGTGCAACCTGCCAACGCATGAAGCAATAGCTCCATCGGACGGGCACCCGAATCGTTGCCACCGACATCCTTCGCGGCATCCATCGGGATCGTCACACCGGAAGCGCTTTGGCCGCTGAACGACATGTTTCCATTCCACGTAACGGTCGTTTTCATCATCATCGTCGCCCCTCTCTATTTGCTTTGGCTACGGAACGAACAACCGCCGCCTGGCCGTTCGTTTCCATCTGCTTTTCAGTTTACCGGTTGCCGGTTCGAAATGCAAAATTCCTGTCTAGCGTTTTTGCACGTGCATGATAAAATAGAAACATGTACAAACTTGTTCAGTAAAGGGTGTTTAACGAGATGACTGCACTAATTTTACTTATCGCTTATCTTCTCGGTTCGATTCCGTTTGGTCTTCTTGTCGGGAAAATCGGCTACGGAATCGACATTCGCGAGCACGGGAGTGGCAATCTCGGAGGAACGAACACGTTCCGCGTGCTCGGAGCGAAAGCGGGAACGATCGTCATTTTGGGCGATATGTTGAAAGGGACGTTGGCAGCGAGCTTGCCAATGCTTTTTTCTGTTCCCGTTCACCCGCTCTTGGCTGGAGCGGTCGCTGTTGTCGGCCATATGTACCCGATATTTGCTAAATTTCGCGGCGGCAAGGCAGTGGCGACATCAGGCGGAGTGATGCTGTTTTATTCTCCGCTGTTCTTTTTGTCACTGATCGCCGTATTTCTTGTCGTGTTGGCCGTTTCGCGCTACGTCTCCCTGTCATCAATGGCCGCAGCACTGTATGCGGTCGTGTACACTGTCTTCTTCACGGATGACATTCCATTGACGGTAGCGGTGGTATTGTTGGCTTCGTTTATTTTTTATCGTCACCACGCCAATATTCGACGCATCTTGAATAAAACGGAGCCAAAAGTGAAATGGCCAAGAAAGCGTAAATAACGACAGATGGAGAAAGGAGTTTGCTGTCCTTGAGATTGCCGGAAGCATTTGTCGCGAAAATGAAAAAGCTGCTTCATGAAGAAGCAGACGAATTTTTCGCCGTCTACGAAAATGAAAAAACGAACGGTTTGCGCGTCAATCCGTTGAAAACTAGCCCGGATTCATGGGCAAAAATGGCGCCATTTTCCCTCACCCCGGTGCCGTTTTGCCCAACCGGGTTTTATTACGACCGAAGCGAACAGCCAGGAAAACATCCATACCATGCAGCCGGGCTGTACTACATTCAAGAACCGAGCGCAATGGCAGTCGCCGAAGCGCTCCGTCCCGCACCCAGGGAGACGGTGCTTGATTTGTGCGCCGCTCCGGGCGGGAAAACGACCCAGCTTGGTGCCATGATGGAAAACAAAGGACTGCTTGTCGCTAACGAAATTCACCCGAAACGGGTTAAAGCGCTCGCGGAAAACGTCGAACGGCTCGGCTTGACCAACACCGTGGTCGTCAACGAAACGCCGGAAGCGCTCGCAGAGCGGTTCCCTGGCTTTTTTGACAAAATTTTAGTCGATGCCCCGTGCTCGGGTGAAGGGATGTTTCGCAAAGAGGAAGAGGCCGCTTCATTTTGGAGTCAGGCGTACGTAGAAGAGTGCGCGGCCCGTCAGCGGCGCATTTTGCAAAGCGCCTATGCGATGCTGAAGGAAGGGGGCATTCTCGTCTACTCGACGTGCACGTTCTCTCCAGAAGAAAACGAGCAGACGATCGAATGGCTGCTTCAGACGTATGACGACTTGCGGATGGTGCCGATTGAAAAAACCGGCGGCATAGAGCCCGGGCGGCCTGAGTGGACGAAAACGAACCGGGCTGAACTTGAACATGCCGCACGTCTTTGGCCGCACCGTGTCAAAGGCGAAGGTCATTTTATCGCCAAACTGCAAAAACAGCGACCGACTGCACCTTGGAACGGGCGGCGGGCAAAGACGAACGCACCGAAAGCCGCGATTCGGTTGTACCGTCAATTCGAACAAGCGACACTGCGGACAGAACGGCACGGAACGGTCGTATCTTTTGGCTCTCATTTGGTCATGCTGCCGGAGCAATGCCCCGATTGGTCAGGTTTGAAAGTGGTTCGCGCCGGACTTCATCTTGGCGAGGTGAAAAAAGAGCGGTTTGAGCCAAACCACGCCCTCGCTTTGGCGCTGCGGACGGATGAAGTGAACCATGTGCTTGATCTCCCAAGCACAGGCCATGAGATCATCCGATATTGGCATGGAGAGACGCTTCCGACCGGCGGCGACCGTGGCTGGTTGCTTGTTACCGTCGACGGTTATCCATTCGCTTGGGGGAAAGAAGTGAAAGGAACGGTAAAAAACTTTTACCCGAAAGGGCTGCGTCTTGTGTGAGCGACTCCCCTTTCTTTTCCTGAAGTAAGAGGATTCTTTCGAAACGATGTTACAACGAACGGCAAAGACTAGACCGTTTTGAAAAAAAACAGAGGCTGTCTCAAAAGGGGACTACAACCTTTTGAAACAGCCTCTCATTTCTGTCATCGATGCCGAGTTGGGATCGTTAACGTAAACACAATTTCATCAGCAGCTAGGTCGATTTTTTTCGCTGCCACTTGATAACCGTTGCCAAATCGAATATCATCGAGTGCCACATAGACGCGGGCTCGATCCGGATCAACGACCACTTCATCCGGCAACGGAGCGTGCTTTTGCAAATAGCGAAGCACGTACGTCACCGGCAGCTTCCAATCGTCAAGCGAAATCGTTGGTTCCGCAAGCTCAACATTCCCCCCCTTGACGACCTTCGGCATAAACGAGACGACCAACTCCACATCGCGACCGAAAATGGGGATTTCGCTCGAGACATAGACGCGATCGGCAAGCCAAACATCGTATTGTAGCGGATGGTCTTTCATTTTTTCCGCCAAATAATCGTTAATGACAGCGTTCAAATGTGCCTTTTTTGAGTACACGGTAAACGAGGCCCCTTCCACGTGTGGGCGCATCGGACGTTTAACCTGTGGAGACGGCTGAAACAACCAAACAGCCACAAAGATGAGGATAGCGGCGTTGACGGCCGCCAATATCCAAAACGCTCGTTTCCAATTCATCACGACATACTCCTTATTCTCACCCGTTTTTCTTCAATCAGTTCACCCACCACTCTTTTTGCTCGTTTAACGCATGATATACGCGTGTGGCGATTTGTTCATACCCCGCGGCGTTCGGATGAAATTCATCACGGTGAAGAAGCTCATCGCGATCAGTAAAGATGTCTTGAATATCAACGAAGATCGTCCGGTCATAACGGGAAAGCACCACCTGACTTGCCTTGTTCCATTCGGCGATGACGTCATCGATTTCCGGGATGTTCGGTAGCGTCGTTGAAAACGGGTTGTATAAACCGACAAGCACGATGACCGCATCCGGATTGGCGATGCGCAGTGAAATCAACAAATGGTCGAGCCGGTCAGCAAACAACTTGCTTTCTTTCGCAAACCGCTCGTACGACAAATCAAAAAAATGCGAGCGGACTACATTCATCACATCGTTACCGCCAATCGTCAACAAAATCAAATCCGCCCGCTTAAGCTCTCCTTGGTGGGCGTCAACAACTGGCTCGAGTTCCCCACTGCGCCGGCCGCGCTTGCCCAAATTTGTCACCGTTACGGTCCGCACTCGGTCCTCTGCTGCAAGAAGCGGAACAAGACGGCCGACATACCCTCCTTTCCCTTCGCCGTCCCCAACCCCTTCGGTCAACGAGTCGCCTAAGGCGACGAGATGGATGTCTTTTGGCAGCGGCTTTGCCTCTGTCTGTTTGACGACAGCTTCCTGTGGTTGCTCCGGCTGTCCAACGGCTGAAAAGGCGGTGCAGCCGGCGAGAAACAAACTCACTATTATCATTAATCCCCATCGTTTCATGTTTGACACCTGCCTTCTCACGCAACAGGGGAAAAGACGAAAAGAAGGCAAAACGGTTGTAGCCGTTTTTGCCTTATCGCGACGATTGCAAAATCTCGATATGCTCTAAAATCGTGTCGTACGGCACGTCCTGCACACCGTTGTATGTTTGGACAATATTTCCATCCGGGCCAACTAGATAAAAGTTCGTGCCATGAATGACTTGATCGTCATTGGCCGGCTTTTGCACGATCGTTTTAAAGCTTTTTTGCGCCAGCTCATTAATTTCGGTTTGACTGTACCCGGTCAAAAAATGCCAGTTTGCTAGGTCGTCCGTAAACTGTTTCGCATAGGCGGTCAGTTTTTCTGGCGTGTCTACTTCCGGGTCGACACTGAACGAAACAAATTCGACATCCAGTCCCTTTTCTTCCGCCTTCTTCTTCAGCTTAGCCATATTGGCGGTCATTGGTGGACAAACCGTTTCACAATTCGTAAAAACAAAGTCAGCAACCCATATCTTCCCTTTTAGATCGCGAAGTCCAAACGGCTCACCCGACTGATCAACGAACGTAAAATCAGCGACCGGCCAGTTTTTTGCATCTGGAATTGTTTTTCCGCATGCAGCAAGCAAACAAACTGCTGCGATCATCATGATCCGTTTCCACATCGATGGCTCATCCTTTTCTTCATCGTTTTGCATTCAAACTCGCTTTACTCCCCGTTGGCTCTTTTTCCATATCGTACATGAACGCCAACACCCCAGAGGTGGTATGGATCGAAATAACAAGGGGCGTTTCGATGATCTCAACCGGCACATGTTCGCCCGTCCCCTTTTATGCTTAGCGTCATCTCGTTTCCATTATATAATGAAATCGACCAAAATCCCACCAAAAAAAAGTTGTTTTGCCGTTCAAGGCAAAACAACAGTTACGCGTTATGTTTCAAAATGGTTTCTTTAAAGATTTGTTCATATATCGGCCATTTCAACACTTTCTTCAAGTGTTCTCGGAACGAGTAAACAGAACGGGTCGTTCTTGATCGATACACCTTGGCAATAAACGTCTCCAAGCGAAGTTGGATCATAAATCGGTACGTGTTATCTTCCTCCAATACAGGAATTTCGATAATCTTCACTTTCTGCCCATACGCGTTTTTAAACTCGAGGCTTTTGAATAGCAAAATATCAATCCTCTTTTTCACCGATTTATTTATATTATACACCAAACCGGTGAAAAAGTATGTCGGAATACACCGGAAACTTTCCGACTTTTTTCGCGCTTTTTTGATCAAATCAGCAAATGGAATAAGTTCTGGTCTTTATTTACTTCCTGGAACGGAAACCCTTTTTTCTTCATCCGTTCAATGAGCGGTGCGTAGTCTTCACGCCGTTTTAGCTCGATGCCGACGAGCGCCGGTCCGCTTTCTTTATTGTTTTTCTTCGTATATTCAAAGCGGGTGATGTCATCAGTTGGACCGAGCACTTCATCTAAAAATTCGCGCAGCGCCCCGGCCCGCTGCGGGAAATTAACGATGAAATAGTGTTGCAACCCTTCATAAATCATCGAGCGCTCCTTAATTTCCTGCATCCGGTCGATGTCGTTATTACCGCCGCTCACAACGCAAACCACTGTTTTGTCGCGAATTTGCTCTTTGTAAAACTCAAGAGCAGCGATCGGCAGCGCTCCCGCCGGTTCAGCGACAATCGCGTTTTCGTTGTACAGCTCTAAAATCGTTGTGCATACTTTCCCTTCCGGAACGACAATGATATCATCGAGCACCTCACGGCATAGAGCAAACGTTTTTTCCCCGACCGTTTTGACCGCGGCACCATCAACAAACTTATCAATCTCCCCAAGCGTCACAACATGCCCTTGCTCAAGCGCCGCTTTCATCGACGGAGCGCCGCCTGGTTCGACGCCGATCACCTTGGTCGCCGGCGAGATGCTTTTTACATATGTTCCCAACCCGGCCATCAGTCCGCCGCCGCCGATGCTGGCAAACAAAAAATCGATCGGTTCATCACAGTCGTTTAATACCTCAACACCGATTGTTCCTTGCCCGGCGATGACGTATTCGTCATCAAACGGGTGGATAAACGTGCGCCCTTCCGCTTCCGCACATTTTACCGCTTCGCTGTACGAGTCGTCAAACGTGTCGCCCACAAGGACGATCTCGACCTTGTCTTTGCCAAACAACTGGACTTGCGACACTTTTTGTCGAGGTGTTGTCGCCGGCATATAAATTTTTCCGTGCACCCCGAGTGCCCGGCACGAATAGGCGACTCCTTGGGCATGGTTGCCGGCGCTGGCGCATACGACCCCGTTTCTTCGCTCCTCATCAGTTAAATGTTTCATCCGGTTGTACGCTCCGCGCAACTTAAATGAGCGCACAACTTGCAAGTCTTCGCGCTTCAAGTACACATTGCACTCGTAACGCTCGGACAGAAGCGGGTTTTTTTGTAGCGGTGTATGGAAAACAACATCTTTCAGCGTATGATACGCGATCAAAATGTCCTCGACGTATACCGCCCCTTGTTTCCGTTTTAGTTGTTGTGCCATGCTCTCTTTCCCTTTCTTTTCTAAGTTGTCTTTGATTTGTAGATTATATCACAAATTTGCAAAAAGAAAAGGGAATTTTCGAAAAGTTTTCTGTTCTTTCATAAGAAAACGACCGGTGCTACGTCCGGTCGTCTTCTTTTTTAAACTCCTGTTCCTCAGCGAATTCCGTTGCCCATCTTCCTTCATCATACCAGCGATACGCTTCTTCCCGTCTCGCTTCTTCGAGTACATGGTTTTCCATATACAAATGGAAAAACGCTTCAACCGCACCAATAGCTAGTGAGCTGAAAAAGGCAGCGTATGCCATATTGACGGTCGGGGAAAGCAACGCAAAACTGGCAGGCCATACAAGCAAAAAGGAGAGCGGCACATCCAAAGCGGCGGCGACAAAGTGTCCGACGCGCGGCAAAACAACCAAATCGCCGATGACGTAGGAAACGATTGCCGTCATGAGCGTCATGAGTGAGATCAAAGAAAGCGGGGCATTAAAAATCGTAAACATCGAAAATAAAACGACACTCCAAGCAGCAAGCTTGACGATAAACGGAACGATATGCTTCATAATCTTCCTCCATTTCCATCGATGTTCTATATGGTTATCGTTCCTTTTTCGCCCCGCTTCTATGCAAAAAAGGCGCGCCTTGCTGTTTCGCAAAACGCGCCCTGTTTTCCGTTGGTAAGCATTCAGGGTGTGTTCATTCGGTCATTTTTCACTTGGTAACTGACCTCCGCACACTCATTTCCGCTCGTAAATGAGAAACGCGTGCTCATACGGATTTTTTTCGTCTTTTACTCCTGGCGTATAGGAAACGACTTTCCACTCTTTTTCGGAAATAGGCGGATAAAACGTATCGCCAGGGAATGAGGCGAAAATGTTCGTCACGTATAGTCGATCGGCGATCGGCATTGTTGCTTTAAACAATTCAGCTCCACCGATAATAAACACTTCTTCACCACGCGCTGCGATCCATTGCTTGACTTCCTCAAGCGAATGGAGCACAAGGCAGCCTTCCGGGCGAAATTGGGGATTGCGTGTCACGACGACGTTGTCTCGGCCGGGGAGCGGCCGACCGATCGCTTCAAACGTTTTGCGCCCCATCACGATGGCATGCCCCATCGTTACCCGCTTGAAATACGCTAAATCGGCCGGCAAATGCCACGGCAACTGATTATCTTTGCCGATCACCCGGTTTTCATCCATCGCCACAATGTGCGAAATCATCGTCTTCTCTCCTTTACACCGCCACTGGCGCTTTAATCGTCGGATGAGGGTCATAACCGACGATTTCAAAATCGTCATATTCATAGTCAAAAATGGACGACGGCTTCCGTTTCAGCACAAGCTTCGGCAGCGGTCGCGGCTCGCGCGTCAGCTGCAGTTTAGCTTGCTCAATATGGTTTTTATACAAGTGAACATCCCCACCGGTGAAAATCAATTCACCAACATCCAGCCCGCACTGCTCGGCAATCATATGCGTCAAGAGCGCGTAGCTGGCGATGTTAAACGGCAGCCCTAAAAATGTATCGACGGAGCGCTGCTGCCACATGCATGACAACCGGCCGTTAGCGACGTAAAACTGAAACGCATAATGGCACGGCGGCAACTTCATCTTGTCTAACTCCGCCACATTCCAGGCGTTCACGAGCAGTCGACGCGAGTTCGGATTTCTCTTGATCTCCTCAACGACCGAAGCGATTTGGTCGACCGTTTTCCCGTCCGCCCCTTTCCATGACCGCCATTGTGCTCCATAGACAGGCCCTAGATCGCCGTTTTCGTCGGCCCATTCGTCCCAAATCGTCACGCCATTCTCCTGCAAATAGCGGACATTGGTGTCACCTTTTAAAAACCAGAGCAATTCATAAATAATCGAACGAATATGTAATTTTTTCGTCGTCACGAGCGGAAACCCGTCCTGCAAGTTAAAACGGAGCTGGCGACCGAACACCGACAACGTGCCGACACCGGTTCGATCCTCCTTTTCGACACCGTTTTCCAAAATGTCTTCTAATAACTGTAAATATTGCCGCAATGTCCTCACCTCACGCTTTATCATATCATAAAGCACCTCATAAAGCACCGCCCTCATCACAAAAAAAAAGAGCCTTCTTATGAGGCTCGTTCCGCCAGTTGACGGATGAACGTGTACGTACGCGGAGCCGCCATCCGCAGCGTTTCCTGCGTTTTTTCGCTCACATAGTAATAGGCGAACGACTCAGCAAAATACTCTTCCGGATACGTTAAAAAATAGTATTCGCGAGGAAACAACTGCGGTGCTTCTTCCCTCCAAAGCGCTTGAAATTCGTCTGTTTCGTGAATGTGGTCGAATACGATGTAATCTAACGAATGGGCAAACTCATGAAGCTCTAAGTTGATCGAGCCGTGCCCCTTTCCTTTTTCGCTATGGCCAAGACGGACAAGCACTAAATGCGCCCCGCCTATGCCCGGCACCTCATCCCACGTTTTGGATCCCGGCACATAGCCGCGCGGTGTTTTCCCGCGCAAATGGCGAGCAATCGGTTCATCGGTAATGGGATTTGTCAACAATTGAATATAAATATGATGATTCGCCGCTTGTTCTAAAATGCGGCGGTCAATACGGGCAAGCGTTCGAATCGTCTCGTTTGCCTCATCGAACGAAAAGTCCGTTTCCGGGACGATGACGATGCGGCCAAGCACATCGTGCGACGGGATCGTCTGAACATCAAGGCCGCTTTCTTCGAGCAGCACGCCGTGCGCAGCCGGGTACGGCGAAAGCGACAGAAGCGGAACGGCAAGCAGTGCCGCTAATAAACTAGTGAGTAACCGTCTCATCATGGTCCCCCGCTTCTTTCAATCTCGTATTCTACTAAATCAATGATAACATACGAAGAAGCGGGGAAAAACGCGCAAAATAAGGAAAGAACGACAGATGGCTACGTTCGCCAGTTCGGTGGTGTATTTTTCGACCAATAAATTTTTCCTAATTCATAGTGAGCTTGAAATCCGTCATCACGCGTATGGTAATGAAACTGAAACCAATACCCATCCTGCGGCGGATGTTCACGTCGGACATGGAAGCGAATGACATCTTCCCCCGTATCGGCGCGATAAATATGGAAAATGCGTTCGCCTTGCCCACCGGACGGATTTTCCGATACGGCTAAATAATGAAGCTCTTCTTCCGGATAGCGCCCGGCGAGTTCGGCGATCACTTCCTCCATGCGCGGCAAAATGACGGCGCGAAACTCGTCCTCAATAACGGGAGCAATTTTGCGGCCAAACTTTTCTTGCGACTGAGCCATCGCTTTTTCCACCGTCTGTTCGACAAATTGAGCGCGGGTGAGCGAAGCCGCTTCCGCTGCAGAACCAGCGGCGCCATGTTGCCAATCGGAAGATGGTACATCATCGGCCGTCGGTTCCTCAGCCGCAAGAAGCGAGGCAGGTGGTGTCACAAGGCCAAATGTGCAGACAGTAATCGCGGCAACAAGCGTTTTTCGAAGCCATGCCGGTAGCTTCATCGCGTCCCACCTCCGTTATCGTTGGTCAGCAGCCAACCGCTCGAACAAACCGCTCGCCCGCAGTTTCTCAACGGCACGGCGCAACGTATCTTCCGGCTGAACGAGAGCGATGCGCACATAACCTTCACCGCTCGGTCCAAACGCATGCCCAGGCGTCACAACGACTCCAGCACGGTCGATGAGTTCCTTTGTGAACGAGAGCGATGTAAACCCAACGGGAATCTTCGCCCATACGAACATGCCAGCCGGCGGACAGTCGACCGTCCAGCCGATGTCGGCCAACCCACTGACAAGCGCGTTGCGGCGCGATTGGTAAATGGCGCGGCTTTCGGCGCAAAAGTCCCCTCCATAGCGAAGCACTTCCGCGGCTGCTTTTTGAATTGGCCAAAAAATGCCGTAATCTAAATTCGATTTAAACGCGGCAAACTCGCGAATCACGTCAGCGTTGCCGCACAAATAGCCGATTCGACAACCAGCCATGTTATAGCTTTTTGACAGCGAGTTCATTTCCACCCCGACGTCTTTCGCCCCGGGAACGGAAAGGAAGCTCACTGGTTTGTTTCCATCATAATACAGCTCACCATAGGCAAAATCAGAGACGACAAGCACGTCGTACCGCTTCGCAAACTCGACGACTTCACGATAAAACGATTCAGTCGCGAGGGCGGGCACTGGATTGCCCGGAAAGTTAAGAAACATAATCGCCGCCCGTTTGGCGATCTCCTCTGGAATCGCACGCAAATCGGGCAAAAAGCCGTTTTCTTCCTTTAAGGGCATAAAGTATGGCTCCGCTTCGGCCATCGCTACGCCGGTGGCATACGCTGGATATCCAGGATCCGGCACTAAAATGACATCACCCGGATCAGCAAACACCATCGGCAAATGGACAAGACCATCTTGTGACCCGATGACATACGTCACTTCCGTCTCCGGATTCAACACGACACCGTGCGTCGTCCGGTAATAATCAGCGACCGCTTCATGAAATTCACGAATGCCTTTTAATGTATATCCGTAGGCGTTCGGCTCCTCGGCGTAGCGGGCAATCGCCTCACGCACAAACGGCGCCGGCGGCAAATCCGGGCTGCCGACGCTTAAGTCGATCCATTCGTCATGAAGATGGCGCCGCTTTTGGCAATATGCCGACAATTCAGCAAAAATAGACGAAGAAAACGCATTCATCCGTTTCGCTTTTTTCATTATTCTTCCTCTCCCTTGCCAAGACAAAAACCGCTTTTCCTTTTTGTTTTTCTTGGTATATACTATGGTTATATGAATAGTGTACCATATGTTCAAGGAGAAAACATAGACAGAAAGGCGGGGAAATGAACATGACTACTATCTTTTTTGCGGCCAGCCTCATTACGTTGCTGTATTTTATTTACAGCTGTATCGCTAACGCCTAACAACGACTAAAGGAAAAGGAGCTCCGCACCGGGAGCTCCTTTTTAATCGATTTTCGTTTTTTTGCGGGCGGAGTCAAGCGCGAACGCCCCTGTCTCTGTTTCCGTCGTCCCTTGTCCTCTGACATTCGGGGCGCTGACACCCGTTTTCGAACGGTCTTTTTTTCGTTTCGACACGCCGATCACCTCCGCCTTTATCGTTCCCACCGGCGTGCCATTGTATGTAAATTCATCTGAGCACCCCCTGCTCACCCAAGATAAAAAAGCAGTGATGCCTAGCTGTTAGCCAATCGGACAACTCACGATGGCAAAGTCCGTATTCAATCAGCCACAATATTTTTCAAAGGCAGCTAAAACGTTTTCCATAACCTCTTCCATCGAATGAAACTCGATGTCTTCACGCGGAATGAAATGAACAACTTCCTTTCCTTTCAAGAGCGCCATCGACGGCGAAGATGGCTCATAGCCGACAAAGTACTCGCGCATTTTTGCCGTCGCCTCTCTATCTTGGCCAGCAAACACGGTCACCAAATGATCCGGCTTTTTCTCGCTTCGCAACACTGCCTGTGTCGCCGCCGGGCGCGCCAATCCAGCAGCGCAGCCGCACACCGAGTTGACAAAGACAAATATCGTTCCTTCTGCTTGTTCCATAAACTGCTCAACTTCCTCGCTCGTGCGCAGTTCGCGGAAACCGGCGCGGACGAGCTCATCACGCATCGGCTGCACGAGCTGGCGCATATATTCTTCGTACGCCATCGACATGGCTAGCATCCCTCCATATGATCATCGTTGTGCTATCAGCATACTATACTTCGAACAGAAAAATCAACGAAGACAACCGCCAACCATGGTGAAAACGGTGATCCTTCTTTCTTTTTTCGATGCCGACAGCGAAATAAAGCTTTTGCTCGTCTAAAGGCCCGACAAACCTATCGCAAATGTGGTGCAACTATGCATTTCTCCAATGGAGAAAGCTTGATTGTCGAACACGCAAAAATGACCGATAGAAGGAAAATAGAGATTTTCTACATCCATCAGTTGCTTTCCGCCTTCTAGAGCCACTGCAGCCGCCGATCTCCATCGGAATGGAATAAGCAATCGGCTGGAAAGAGAAAACGAGAGAAGCATAGTACATGGAATACATTGAAAAACTGCGAAACATCGTCGGGACCTAGCCGGTCATTTTAGCCGGCATTGGGTCGTTGGCCATTACTGTTCCGGCTGACACGCCAACACACCTATTGTCTTGGAAATCACTGAATCTCTCCGACAGCCAGCTCCACTGTGGCCACGTCATCATTTGCTTTCAGTGCCCCAAAGAATATAGGCGCGCCCATCCGCGCGCCTATTTTTCTTCTTCTGTCTTGTTTTCTTTTTTTCGGCTTTCAGTCATTTGTTTCCAAACCGAGCCTTTCGCCTCTTCGCCGCCTTCGATCCGTTCGATGGCCATTTTCACTTGCAAGCTGACCTCAAATTCCGGATCGTTTTCCGCCGCTTTTAACGCCGGGAGCGCCGATTCATCGCCGACTTCATACAAAAACATAGCCGCGCGCCAGCGGACGAGCTTGCTTTCATCTTTTAACGCTTCCGTCATCGCTGGAATCGCTTCTGGGTCGCCGATGTCGGACAAACAGTCGCCGGCCGTGCGACGGACAGCAACCGCCGGGTCTTTCAACGCTTCATACAAATACGGCAGCACCTGTTTGCCGCCGATCATGCCTAGATACGCAGTCGCTAGGCGGCGAATGGCCATTTTCTCATCTTTCAGGGCTTTGGCTAACACGGGGATGTCGTCTTCGGTCGGCTCCGCCATTTGCTCAAGCGCGGCGTACCGTTTCCGCCAGTCTGGATCGTCGAGCATCTCGCTTGTCACTTTGATACCTGGCCGCTTCTGCGCCGTTTTTTCCTGCTCTCCGTGGCGGAACATGTTGACGATCCGCTCCAGTCGCTCTGGCGGATAGGCAGCCGACAGCTCATCGACCACTTCGCGTCCAATTTCGTCGAACGTGCCGTAGCGCACCCCTTTTTCCACCCATTTGCGCTCAAGGACAATGTTGTCGGCATACTTTTGCGCTTCGATGACCGCATCGATAAACGGCTGCGGCAGCCCGACGCGATGCTCGCGCTCACCATCGATCAGTTTCACTTGCATCGGCAAACCATACAACATTTGCACAAATACTTTCACTTCACCGAAATGTTCATTCACCTTCGGCTTTGCCTCGGCTCCGTCGTCTGCTTCTTCGCCGAACACTTCACGCACGTTCGCCAATATGTCGCGCCAATCGTACTTCGGATGGCGCTCAATGGCCAAAAAGTCGGCGACATGGTAAATGCCTTTTACTCCATTAATGCGCATCAACGTTTGAATGAGCGGCGGTGCTTCGCCGATGTTGTCGGGTTTGTAGTTATGGCGCATGCCGGAAGGCAGTTCTTCATCAAGTAATATTTTCATCGTGTTCGGACTTGGTGTCGGCTCAATCGCTTTAATGCGCAACCGTCATCCCTCCTTCACAAAAAGACTACAGCAATTTTTCAATTTCCTTTTTCAACTCGCTCGGCTTCGTTTGCGGAGCGAAGCGGGCAACAACTCGACCATCGCGATCAACCAAAAACTTGGTAAAATTCCATTTGATCGCCTTCGTGCCAAGTGCCCCTGGTGCTTGTTCTTTCAAGTATTGAAACAGTGGATGGGCGTTGTCGCCATTAACATCCACCTTTGCAAACATCGGAAACGTTACACCGTAATTCAACTGGCAAAACTGCTCGATTTCCTCTTCCGTTCCCGGTTCTTGGCCACCGAATTGATTGCACGGAAACCCCAGCACGACAAACCCGCGGTCACGATATTCGTCATACAACTCCTGCAATTCTTGATATTGCGGTGTCAAACCGCATCGGCTGGCCGTGTTGACAATAAGAAGAACGTCCCCGCGATAGGCAGACAGCGACTGCTCTTCCCCGCGAATCGTCTTAGCGCTGAACTCGTATACGCTCATTGTTCTCACCTCATCCCCATCATAGTCGATTTCCCGTTTGGTTTCCACTTTTTTGAACCGTTATTGGCCGGATAACGGCTGCAGCTCCTCAAGCGAAGAAATCATATACGGCACCATCTCCGGCAAATCGGCGGCGTTTTCCTCATAAATGAGGCGTGCAAATTCGACCACGGCTTCATTTTCATACGGGCCGCGTTCATGTGGAAATGGAAAGCGGAGCGTTTGCCGGATGATTCGCTCCTCCCCCCAAATCGTCCGCAGCGTTCCTTCAATGAGCGCACAAACGGACGAGCGGCGGATCGGCATCGTGAACACGACAGCGAGCCGGCACCCAGACCGGCCGTGATAGAGCCGCTCATTGACCAGCTCAGCAAAATCAAGAGAAAGCCGCGCGGTGCAGACGACGAGCGGATCGGGCGCATCATTCAGCCGAAATGAAATGGCGTACTCCCGAAACAAACGGGCCAAATCGACAAGGTCGCGGCGCTCGACCACGGCAATGCGCCCTTGCAAATCCGCGTCATATACCGCCCCTTCCAACACCGTTTTCAAGTTGTCAAATGCTGTTGGATCCATGCGTTTTCCTCCTTTTTTCCACCTTAAGTACTGAATTTCCTTGCATGGAAAAAATGAATTGAATAAATTCGGTAAAGTTTTTATAATGAAATTATTTAAAAAAGGAGAACGAAACGGAGGGGACATCGTTGCCAATCAACATCCCAAAAGATTTGCCTGCCAAGGAAATACTCGAACAAGAAAACATTTTCGTGATGGACGAAGAACGGGCTTACTCCCAAGACATCCGGCCGCTCAACATCATCATTTTAAACTTGATGCCCGAAAAAGAAAAAGCAGAGACACAGTTGCTGCGGCTGCTTGGCAACTCGCCGCTGCAAGTGAACGTCACCTTTTTGCGTCCGGCGACCCATGAACCGAAAACGACGAGTAAACATCATTTGGATCAATTTTACACAATTTTTCCTCACATCCGCCATCGGAAGTTCGACGGAATGATCATCACAGGAGCGCCGGTCGAGCAAATGCCGTTTGAAGAAGTGACGTACTGGGACGAGTTGACCGACATTATGGAATGGACAAAAACAAACGTCACATCGACGCTCCATATTTGCTGGGGGGCGCAAGCCGGCTTGTATTACCATTATGGCATTCCGAAATATCCACTGCCGAAAAAATGCTTCGGCGTGTTCAACCATACACTGGAAGTAAAAAATGTAAAGCTTTTGCGCGGCTTTGACGACGTGTTCCGCATGCCGCACTCCCGCCATACGGACGTCAAGCGAGAAGACATTGAAAAAGTGCCGGAGCTCATGATTTTATCAGTCGCCGACAAAGCTGGCGTTTGCCTTGTCGCCTCGAACGACGGCCGTCATATTTTCTTGACCGGTCATCCAGAATATGATGCAACAACGTTAAAAGACGAATATGAGCGCGATTTGGCCAAAGGGTTACCGATTCAACTTCCGGAGTCGTACTTCCCGAATGATGACCCGAGTCAACCGCCGCTCAATACGTGGCGCTCACACGCCAATTTGCTGTTTGTCAACTGGCTCAACTATTACGTCTATCAGGAAACGCCTTATATTTGGGAATAAAAAGAAGTCCCATCCAACAACAAAAACGCCTTTGCTTTCCTAGCAAGGCGTTTTTGTTATTTTGCATTTTTCGACAATTTTCCCATGCATTCATGCAATAAATTGCATACCATGTAATAGATTTTCCAAGGAGGTGAGCAGGATGAGCGCTTGGCATGGTAATAGCTTTGCATTGATCGTTGTCTTGTTTATTTTGCTTATCATTGTCGGCACTGCTTTCGGCCGGTACGCTTACTAAAAAATCATTTGTCTCCACCCCTCCCGTCCGCCATATTTGCCAGCATCCGGACGTATTTGCTCACGGGAACGCATGACAAACGCGCTTCCCGTTTTTCTTTTCTAGCCGCCGTCAATGTATAAAAACCGACGAGCAGCCTATGCTAATGATATGGTCATAGCGCCTAAAGGAGGTGTGGTCTGTGACAAAACGGCCAAACAAAGGAAGCCGGAATCAAAACACGCCGACGCAAGACCCCATGGCCTTGCTTCACGGTCCGATATCCGGTGATAACAGCAAAGGACGGCGGCAAAATAAGGAACAAAACGACAAAACGGACACCGACGCATAGAAAAACCGTCATGAGCGAGTTTTCCCTCCTAGGAACCAAACGGCACCGTCCATCGAGATAAAGTTCGACAAAAAAGCGGCCGAATCCGGCCGCTTTTTCAATAGCATAAGACGCTGGCAGACGAGTGAGAAAGATTCCTCCGCCAACTGTTTCTTCTCAAAATTCAATTCCTTTCATGGCCGCCTCCCCTTGTTCATAGTCATGCTTGACAAGCGTCATCTTAGTGACAATATCGGCGACAGCGATCAGCTCTGGGCGAGCGGAGCGCCCGGTAATGACCAGATGGAGTGACGGCGGGCGCGTGCGGATCAGTTCGAGTACATCTTCCACCGATATGATGTCATCGACCGGGAATCGATCGATGGCTAACGCGTTGTTCAATTCATCTAGCACGATCAGATCATACTGTCCGGAATGAACATACTGTTTCGCCAATGTCCATGCCCGTTGTAACGCTTGACGGTGAACATCGGCCGTTTTCGTCCATGTAAAGCCGGCGCCGAGCTGATGCACTTCGATGCCGAGGCGGCGAAGAGCAAGCTGCTCGCCGTATGTTCGTTCCGGCGATTTCAAAAACTGCAAAACCGCGACGTTCATTCCCCGGCCGACGGCACGCAGGGCAAGCCCCAATGCGGCCGTCGTTTTTCCTTTTCCGTCGCCCGTATAAACGATGACACGCCCGCTACGACGAGGCGTCGGCATCGACCACGCCCCCTTGCCGCTCCGGAAACCATTGGAGCGTCTCACGCAGACGAACGACATCGCCGATGATGATGATGGCCGGATGGGAAATGCCCGCCTGTTCCGCCTCGTCTGACAGCGTCGAAAGCGTCGCCGCCACCGTGCGCTGCCGCTCGGTCGTCCCCCATTCAATGATGGCCGCCGGCGTATCCGACGGCTTTCCGGCCGCCATCAAACGGCCGCAAATATCCGACAAGTTGGCCGCTCCCATGTAGACAATGATCGTATCGCATCCTCGAGTCAGCGCCTCCCAATCGATCCGCTCACTCCGATGCCCGCTGACCATCGCCACCGAGGCGGCGTAATCACGGTGGGTGACCGGAATGCCGGCGTACGCCGGCACAGCGATGCCGGATGTCACCCCTGGAACGATTTCAAACGGAATTCCGGCTTTCACCAACACTTCCGCCTCTTCACCAACGCGGCCAAAAATGCACGGATCGCCGCCTTTTAAGCGGACGACCGTTTTTCCTTGTTGCGCATGCCAAACGAGCAGCTCATGAATTTGTTCTTGAACCGTGTCATGTTTTCCCGGCTCTTTGCCGCAGTAAAGAAGCTCAGCGTCCGGCTTCGCGTAGCGCAGCAGCTTACGGTTGATGAGCCGGTCGTAAATAATGACATCCGCCCGTTCTAGGCATTCGCGGCCGTAAACCGTGATGAGCTTTTCATCACCCGGCCCAGCGCCGACTAAATACACTTTGCCGACGGTCATCGCCCCTTCTCCCCTTTCGCATTGGCCGTGGAAATGCCCGCCGAGGCGAACGTCGCCATTTCGTTCACCATCGCCATTGCTGAAATCAAGAGCGGAAACGCTACCGCCGCGCCGCTTCCTTCGCCAAGGCGCATGCCGAGATCCAAAAGCGGATCCTTCTCTAGCAAACGAAGGGCTATACTGTGCCCCGGCTCTTGCGAACGATGGCCGGCAATCATATAGTCTGTGACGTTCACGGCAAACTGGCGGGCCACAAGGGCAGCCACCGTGCAAATAAAACCGTCAAGCAAAATCGGGATGCGCCGTTCGGCGGCTGCCAGCATCGCCCCGGCCATAGCAGCGATCTCCAACCCGCCGATTTTCGAAAGCCATTCAAGCGGCTTCGCCGGATCCGGCCGATGAAGCAAGAGCGCCCGTCGGATCACGTCCTGTTTATGGGCAAGCATTTCCTCCTTAATGCCGCTTCCTTTGCCAACGATGCGCTCAAGCGGCTCATCGGTCAACGTGGCCAATAAGGCGCTCGCGGCGGTCGTATTGCCGATGCCCATTTCGCCGACAATGAGCGTGCGGACGCCTTGTTCAATGATGGACGCCGCCTGTTCGTAACCGACATGAAGCGCCTGTTCGGCCTCGGACGGCGTCATCGCTTCCGTTTCCGCGAAATTGTTCGTTCCCGGGCGCACCTTTTTCTGAATGACGCGCTCATCAGCAATCGGCACGGCGACACCGACATCAATCACCTGAAGCAACGCGCCGATTTGACGGCTGAAGGCGTTGATCGCCGCTCCGCCGTTGGCAAAGTTGTACACCATTTGCGCCGTCACTTCGGCCGGATAGGCAGACACCCCTTCTTCCGTGACGCCATGATCGGCCGCAAACACGAGCACTCCGGGCGGAGTGACGCGTGGAAGCAGCTCCCCGGTCATGCCGGCAAGCGTTGTCGCCACTTCTTCAAGACGGCCGAGGCTGCCGGGCGGTTTGGTCAATTGATCGATATAGGCACGCGCTTGTTCAACCATTTCACGGTGGATCGGTGGGATGGAAACATTCATCATGGGCGCACAATATCCCCCATCAAGCGGGAATATGCGCTTCCTCCTTTCTCGTCTATGATTGAGGGAACGCGTCAACTTTTCCATCCGAATCATGCCAACACCGTTGGCGAGGGCAAAACGGACGATTTGACGGCTGATTTTATGGTTTATATCCTTCATCCAGCAGGACTCTTTACGGCCGATTGTGCGAATCATATGGAGCTTCTTCGCTTTGCCCAACGTTCGCCGCAAAGCCGCATATCGTCGGCGAATGAAAGCGCATTGACTGTCCTTGAAAAACAACGATTTCGTTCCAATGCTGGCAACGGCGATATAACGAAGTCCCAAATCAACGCCCATTGCCTTGGTGTCTTCCCGTTGTTGGACTTCAACTGTGATCGCGACAGCCAAATTGACGCATCATCTGTTCGATCCGCTCGACCGCCACGTGCTGGCGGACATGAGCGGCAAGCCGGTCGAACGCCTTTTCTTTGAGCGAGCGAAAGAGTCGGACGCCAGAAGGAGCGATTCCTTTTTGGCGGCGAATGTTGTTGAAAAACGCGGTGCGGAACGCATCGTTATGAAACAAATCGTGCATGTACGTGCCCAGCACCCGCTCATCACTGTGCTTCGCCCCTTCATGGCGGCCGTCCGCCTCAATAAGCGGCGCATAGCCAGGAAGCGGCGCCGAGCGGCCCATATGAATCTCGTATCCTTGCACCGAAAGCCGCTCGCCCGCCCACGTAAGCATCCCTTCCGTACGGATCGTGATTTTCGTCCGCTCAAGCGTCGTTTCAATCGGCAGCAAACCAAGTCCTTTTACTTCGGGGAGCGGCGTCTCGACTCCATACGGATCGCGGATGACGGCGCCAAGCATTTGGTAGCCGCCGCATAAGCCGACGACTCTCGCTTTTCCTTCATTGACAAGCGACACAATGCGGGAAGCGAGTCCTCTTTTCTTCATATAAATCAAGTCCTCGATCGTGTTTTTGCTGCCGGGAAGCACGATCACATCCGGCGCGCCAAGCTCGTCGCCGTGCGTCACCAACCGGACGCGGCAGTCCGGTTCTGCCAGCAGCGGGTCGATGTCGGTGAAATTGGCGATTTTCGGACAGCGAATGACAGCGACATCAATCGCTTCCTCTCCCCCGACAGATGAAGCAAACCGCTCAAGCGACAGCGAATCTTCAGCATCGATCGCCAAATCAGGCAAATATGGAACGACGCCAAGCACCGGCACGCCGGTGTGCTGCTCAAACCAATCAAGCCCCGGCTTAAGCAGCGCCACATCGCCGCGAAACTTGTTAATGATGACCCCAATGACCCGCTTTCGGTCCTCAGGCTCAAGCAGCGACAGCGTTCCAACGAGGCTCGCGAACACCCCGCCCCGCTCAATATCGCCGATCAACACGACCGGGGCGTTGGCGAGACGGGCGACACGCATGTTGACCAACTCGCGGTCGTTTAAGTTTACTTCCGCCGGGCTTCCCGCTCCTTCAATGACAATCCGGTCATACTCGTTCATCAACGTTTCGAGCGACTGACGGATGACGGCCAGCCCTTGGTGGAAAAACTCGTTCCGGTAAGCGAACGCCTGCATATTGCCGTACGGTTTGCCAAGCACAACGATTTGCGATTCATGCTCGCGGCTTGGCTTAATCAAAATCGGATTCATCTCAGCGCGCGCCGCCACTCCGGCCGCTTCGGCCTGAATTCCTTGCGCCCGCCCGATTTCGTTTCCGTCCGGCGTCACGTAGGAGTTTAACGACATGTTTTGCGACTTGAACGGCGCCGTCTTCCAGCCGTCTTGGGCGAACATGCGGCAAAACGCGGTGGCGATGACGCTTTTGCCGGCATCAGAATGGGTGCCTTGAAACATAATCGGCAGCGCCTTAGCCATTGATGGTCACCTTCTCGCATTCGGCGAGCCACCGCTCAACCATCGCCGGGGCGGACGCGAAATGAAAATGGACATAGCCGGCGACAAGCCGGTGCGCCAAATAACCGTCAGGCTTCGTTCCTTTCCGGCCGCTCGTTTCGTAGGCAAACGGCGCCTCGCCCCGCGGTTCGTACACGGAATAGTGAAATTCATGCCCGCGCGCTGTTTCTCCTTCCGGCAATAGAAAATTTCCATTTCGACCGCGCACTTCGCGGTAGCCAAGCGCCGCGAGCTTCGTCTTCATCACGACCTTCCCCGGGATGACGCCCGCCATCTCATAGGCCGCACCGTCCGTCGCAACAAGCTGTTCGGTGAGAAACATAAACCCGCCGCATTCGGCCAACGTCGGCAACCCGTGTTCGATGGCGGCGCGGATCGACTGTTTGACCGCGGCTTGCCTGGCGAGCTCGGCGGCAAACTCTTCCGGAAACCCGCCGCCGATATACAATCCGTTCACCCCATCCGGAAGCGGCTCGCCGGCGAGCGGAGAAAAGTAGACAAGCTCCGCGCCGCAGGCAGAAAGCATCTCCAGATTCTCCGGATAGTAAAAATGAAAGGCGGCATCTTTGGCAACCGCCACGCGCACGCGATACGGCCGCGAAGGGCGAATGAGCGGCGCCGGAGAACAAAGGGCTGGCGCTTCTGCAATCGAAAGGAGCGTCTCCCAATCGATCGTGCGCGCCACCTTTCTCCCCAGTTCGGCAAAAAACGAATCCAGTTCGCCGCGCTCCACCGACGGCACGAGCCCTAAATGGCGCTCTGGCAGCGCCAACGCTTCGTCTTGCGTGAGAAACCCGACGACCGGCACCCCGCACGTTTGCTCGACCGCCGCTTTGACGAGCCGAAAATGCCCTTCGCTGCCGACGCGGTTGGCAAATACGCCGGCGAGGCGCACATCGGGGCGAAACGTTTGAAACCCATGGACGATGGCGGCGGCGCTGCGGGCCATGCCGGAACAATCGACGACAAGCAGCACCGGGCTTTCCGTCAATGCCGCAATATCGGCTGTCGATCCTTCATCAGACAGCGGCTGCTTGCCGTCAAACAGCCCCATCACCCCCTCGATGATGGCGAGATCCGCCCCTTGGCAGCCGTTCGCCAACATTTGGCGCACGTTCGCACGGCCGGCCATCCAGCTGTCCAAGTTGCGCGCCGGCCGGCCGGTGACCGCCGTATGGTACGTCGGATCAATGTAGTCTGGTCCGCATTTAAACCCTTGCACCGTATATCCTTGCTGCTTCAGCGCCGCCATCAAGCCGAGCGTTACAGTCGTTTTGCCGGCACCGCTTCCTGGCGCAGCGATGACAAGCCGTCGCATGGCTCGCTCTCCTTTCTGCGTCTGTGATCGATCAGTGCCACCGAAATCGTCACGTTACCCGATTTCTTTTTCACGAGCGCCATTCGATCGGCCCCGCTGTACAATTTCGCCGCCGGCTCGCTCACCCCATACGCGCCGGTGTAGCGGTACACCGTTTCCGACGGCGCTTCGATCGACACCGTGTTCAGCTCTTCTGGCGTATACGCAACCAATTCCCATCTATATTTGTTGACTACCTCCAAAAGTCCTTGTTCATCCTTTTTCAAATCAATGGTGCACACCGCTTTGACGCTTTTCATCGAAAAGCGCAGCTCATTGAGCGTCTCATGGATGACCGCTTCGATTTCGTCAGCCGATGTGCCGCGGTTGCAGCCGATGCCAAGCGCGATTACTTTCGGGCGATACAAAACGCCGTTTTGCAAAATGGCCTCTTCTTCCGGCGCAAGCAAGCGATGAGTGACCACAAGCGCGGCCGCCGGGCGGGCAGCGAGCGCTTCCGCGATCGAGCCGTACACGGCAATGTTTTTGGGCAATGGCCGCCCTTCCGGCCACCAGCCGGTTTCCCCCGACTCTTGCACGATCGCGACAGGCTCTTCATTCACGACCGCGGCGCTCACCGGCGTCAGCTTGTCAGCTGATTCCCATTCCCAGCCGAACTGGCGACCGAACAGATCGACGGCGATTGTCTGCTGCACGTCAGAAGCGGTCGTAATGACCGGGCGGGCGCTTAAAATGGCAGCAACGCGCCGCGTCAGTTCGTTCGCTCCGCCCAAATGGCCGGAAAGAACACTGATCACATGTTCAGCCTTATCATCGATCACCACGACCGCAGGATCGGTCTTTTTGTCTTTTAACAGCGGAGCGATCATCCGTACGACAGCGCCGAGCGAAATGATGCAAATGAGTCCGTCATAGCGGGCGAACAACTCCGGCAACAAGGCCCTGACGTTGCCGGAAAACAAGCGGATCCCGTGCTTGGCTTCATCGCCGCGGGCGAATTTATCCGTATAATAAACGTCCGCTCCCGCAAGAGCGCCTCCAAGGCGTCGGGCGATCTCGACCCCGTGTTTCGTAATGGCCACGACAGCATAGGCGCCGTGTCTTTTGTTGTTCGCGGCAGCAACTCCCACCTTACTTCTCCCCCTTTCGATATCCGTGCGTAAACGTGCGGTCGTACAGCTTCGAACGGTAGCCGCGCTCATGAATATGGGGATCGAGCGCCCAACCGGCCAACATGATCGCGTGTTTCGTCACACCATGGCGCCGCATATCGTCAGCCATTGTGGCAACGGTGGAACGAATCACGACTTCATCCGGCCATGTCGCCTTATAGACGATCGCGACAGGCGTATCACCGCTCCAACCCGCTTCAAGGAGCGCCGCGCTTACTTTTTTGGCAAGCGTCGCGCTTAAAAAAAGAACGAGCGTGCAATGATGCTGCGCCAGCTCCTGCAATTTCTCACGCGGCGGCATCGGCGTCCGCCCCTCGGCGCGGGTGAAAATGACCGTCTGCGTCAATTCCGGAACGGTGAGCTCCGCCTGCACGGCGGCCGCGGCGGCAAACGCCGAACTGACGCCGGGGACGATTTCCACTTCAATTCCTTCTTCTTTCAACAAGGCGATTTGCTCAAGCGTCGCCCCGTAAATCGATGGATCACCGGTATGGACGCGCACGACAAGCCGTCCTTGTTTCACTTGCTCCGCCATTGCCGCGACCATTTCTTCTAAATGCATGCCGGCGGTATGGAAAACGTCAGCATCCGGCTTCCGGTAGCGCTCGATCAATTCCGCGCTCACTAGCGAGTCGGTGTAAAAAATGGCGTCGGCAGCAGCGAGAAGCTCGGCGCCGCGAACCGTGATCAAATCCGGCGCTCCCGGCCCCGCCCCTACGATATACAGCTTCACTTTCTCACCACCATCAATGTCAAATATTCGAGTTCCGCTCCGTCGAGCTCCTCGACCTTCCACACGACTTCCTCGCCGGACGTCACTTTCGTCACAACAGCGGCGCGATGAAGCAAATCGAGTTCCCGCAACAGACGAACCAGCAAATCGATCACTTTCGCCACTTTAAAAAAGACAACGCAATCGTGCTCAAGAAGCACTGCTTTCATCGCCTCAACATCGTCGCGGGCGGGCACGATCGCCACGGTTTCATCACCATCCGCCAGCGGCAGACGAAGCCTAGCGGCAGCAGCGTTGGCCGAACTGACGCCGGGGACGACTTCAATCGGCGCTTCCGGATAGCGGCGCTCCATTACGTGCATCAAATGGATGAACGTGCTGTACAACAGCGGATCGCCTTCGGTCACAAACGCGACATCGCGCCCGGCCGACAGCTCCGCCCAAATGGCGTCCGCCGCCTCGTTCCACTTCGGCTCAAGCAAGGCTCGGTCTTTTGTCATCGGAAAATGCAGGCCGAGCCGCCGTTTTTCCTCTGGCGCAAAATACGCATCAATAATTTGTTCCGCATAGCTTTTGCTTTGCCGCCCTTTTTTTGGATAGGCGATGACATCCGCTTCTTTTAGGCGGCGGTATGCTTTCACCGTCATGAGCTCTGGATCGCCCGGGCCAACACCGATGCCGTACAACGTGCCGGTCATTCGTCTCCCTCCCGCTTGGCTGTCATGATATACACCGGATTGAGCGCCTCAAAGCGCGTCAACTCTAAAATGGGCTTGCTTCGCGACACTTGCGCGAGCGTGATGTCAACATGAAATCCACGGCTGCGCAGCTCGCAGCCCGCTTCAGCAAGCGTCTCAACCGTTGCCGCGTTGATCACGATGCGTCCATTTTTCTTCAGCCGTTTCGCACAGACGTCCAACAACGGCGACATCGCGCCTGACGTGCCGCCGATAAAGATGGCATCCGGGTCGGCAAACTCATCGAGCCGATCGGGCGCCCTGCCGTGCACAAGCGTGATGTCAACGCGGAATTTGCGCAAGTTTTGCCAGCAAATCTCGAGGTCGTATTCATTTTTTTCAATCGCAAACACCGCCCCGTCGCGGGCGATTTTCGCCGCTTCAATCGCGACCGAACCGGTGCACGTCCCAATGTCCCAGACGACGCTGTCCGGGCGCAAGCGCAAGGCGCTTACGCTTAAGACGCGAATTTCTTTCTTTGTAATCAGCCCTTTGTCCGGCTTGCGTTGGAAAAATTCATCATCGTCAATGCCGAGCGGCCAAATCGGACCAGGAGCGGTTTGCCTCAAAATGACTATATTTAATGGAAGAAACTCGGTTTCTGCCATTTCTTCTAGCTTGAAAAACCGGCATCGCTCATTCGGCCCGCCGAGCTCCTCGCCGACAAACGCCTCATATTCCGTCATGCCGTACTCGAGCAAATAGCGGGCGATGGCGGCCGGCGAGTTCGTCTCATCGGTTAAGATGGCGACTTTGCGCCGCCCGTCGATCCGCTGAGCCAAACCGGTGAGCGGCCGGCCATGGACGCTGACAAACGCCGCGTCTTGCCAAGACTCGCCCATTTTCGCAAACGCCCATTGCACTGAGCTGACGGCCGGATACACGTCGATCGGCAATTTGCCGGCCAAATAGCTGCCGATGCCGTAAAAGAGCGGATCGCCGGAAGCAAGCACGACCGTGTTGCGCGTCTCATGGCGGAGCCGCTCCACCAGCTCCGCCAGTCCGCGGCGGATGATGATCGTTTCTCCTTTGTATTCAGGAAACATCGCCAGCTGCCGTTCGCCGCCGACAAGCAGCTCGCTTTCATCAATCCAGCGTCGATACAGCTCAGGAAGACTTGCTTGCCCATCAGCACCCACACCGATCAACTTCATCGTCCCCATCGGTCTGCACCGCCTTTCCTAATTGTTGTCCGTTCATTGTGTAAATGGACGTCGCCACCGTCAGACCGCCTCCCACTTCGTGAAGCGCCGCCTGGCAGCACGCTTCGCACAAAAGCTCGAAAAACTTCATGCAACCGGCCTCTTGCATCATGTCGCCGACTTGCGCCGCCGTATTCGCGCCGCGCACCGCAGCCACCAGTTCTGGGCCAGCACCTGCCTGCTCGGCGATGGCAGCCAAAAAGCCAAAGTCGACCGGGGCGCTTTTCGAGTGCACCATCATCACTCCTTGAGCGACTTTCGAAAATTTCCCCATCATCCCGACCATCGACACCATCTTGATGCCAAGCCGTTTGCATTGTTTCAGCGTAAAGCCGACAAAATCGCCCATTTCGATAAACGCTTCTTCCGGCAAATGTGGATATTCTTGCATGGCGTATTTCTCGCTCCGCCCCCCGGTCGTGATGACAACATGGCGGCAGCCGTTCGCTTTCGCCACTTGAAGCGCCTGCACGATGCTCGCCCGGTAGGCGGCGGTGGAGAACGGAACGACGATGCCGCGCGTCCCCAAAATCGAAATGCCGCCAATGATGCCTAGTCTCGGGTTCAACGTTTTTTTGGCGATTTCCTCGCCGCCGGGCACAGAAATGACGACCTTCACCCCGCCATGTAGACCGTATTGCGCCAGCACTTCATTGACGGCTTCGCGGATCATTTGCCGCGGCACTGGATTGATCGCCGCTTCCCCGACCGGCACCGGCAAGCCGGGTTTGGTGACGCGTCCGACCCCTTCACCGCCGTCGATATGAACGCCCGGCGACGAGGCCCACGAGACAGTGGAAACGATGAGCGCGCCGTGCGTCGCATCTGGGTCATCGCCGCCATCCTTCACGACCGAGGCCGTCGCCGTTTCGCCATCGAACGAACAAGAGGCGAGCGAAAAGGTCACCACCCGCCCGATCGGAATCCGAATCGTCGCCTCCGCCTGCACTTGGCCAGTGATGAGCGCCGTGAGCGCGGCTTTCGTTGCCGCTGTCGCGCATGATCCGGTCGTATACCCTTCACGCAGCGTTTTTTTCGTTTCCATCGTTCGTCACCCTCGCTCGGCGAGCAGCGATAAAGCATTCAAGGCAGCGACGGTCACGGTGCTTCCTCCTTTGCGGCCGCGGTTGGTGATGAACGGCACATCGAGCTTCGCCAATTCTTCTTTTGATTCCGCCGCCGAGACGAATCCGACCGGCAAGCCGATCACCAATCCCGGCCGCGCCTCTCCTTCTTTGATGAGGCGAATGAGCTCCAATAACGCTGTCGGAGCGTTGCCGATGGCAAAAATGCCGCCTTCCGCTTCTTTCACCGCTTTGCGCATCGCCACAATCGCCCTCGTCGTATTCAACCGTTTCGCTTCAGCGATCACGTCTTCATCAGAAATATAGACGCGCACCGCACCGCCGAACTTCGCAAGCCGCGCTTGATTGACGCCGGCTTGCACCATTTGCACATCGGCGACGACGAGCTTGCCGCTGCGAATGGCATCAATGCCTGAGCGGATCGCATCCGGGTGGAAAATGAGGCTTTTGCCCAGCTCAAAATCAGCCGATGCATGGATGACGCGCTGAACGATTCGGTATTGTTCTTCTGTAAATGAATGCTCGCCGATCTCTTCATCAATGATTTGAAAGCTGCGCGCTTCAATTTGTTCCGGCTGCACCGTCGCCGGACGAAATGTTGTATGGAAGTCCATGACAATTCTCTCCTTTCTTCATGATCGCTTGCATGAGCGGCCGCTAGAATCCCATTCTTTACACGGCCGGAAGCGGCGCATGCTGCTTCAACGCCTCGAGCACGCCGGCAAAATCGTGATGCACGATGCCGTATGACAACCGTGGGCGGCGGATGACGATGACATCAATGCCGAGCTCCTCGGCGGCAGCGATTTTCTCATCGACAAACCCGACTTTGCCGCTTTCTTTCGTGACGACGACCGTGACGCCAAAATGGCGGTATAGCGCCCGATCGAGCTCTTTCGTAAACGGCCCTTGCATCATGACGATCTGCTCTTGGGAAAACCCGAGCCGCTCGCATTTGTCGAGATTGTCTTTCCGCGGCAGCATCCGCGCAATCACCTTGACGTCCGGGCGACCGATGAGCCTCGCGGCGAAAATGTCGAGCGTTTTGCTGCCGGTCGTCAGCATCACGACGCCGCCTTTTTCCGCCGCCAAGTCAGCCGCTTCTTCATAGCTGTCGACAAATGTCACCTTCTCGGATGAAAACGAAGACGCCTGCCGCTCGTAGCGAATGTAGGGCAACCCGGCGTCTGCTGCCGCTTGCATGGCGTTTTTTGACGCCTCTTCAGCAAATGGATGGCTCGCGTCCACAATCGCTTTGGCCCCCTCGGCTTTGGCCAGATCGGCAAGCTGGGACGCATCCAAGCGGCCGACATAGGCGCGAATGCCGGCCGATCGGAGCTGTTCGGCCGCGTGATCGGTGACGACCGTCGCGGTTACGTTATAGCCGGCTTGTTGGATCATCACCGCCAATTCGCGGGCATCGCTTGTTCCAGCTAACAATAAAATCATCGGACGCTTCCTCCTTCAATGATGGTGATGATGATGGTGATGATGGGCGGCGTGCAGCCGATATTGACAGATGTCGCAATTCATCGCCACCGTTTGGCCGAGCACCTCGTTGAGGCGGTCAAGCACGATCTCCTCAAGCTTCGGATGAAATCCAAAATAGCCGGCAAGCGCAAACGAGATATGCGAGTGCTCAGCTTGGTATTGCGCCATTTGCTGCTCAAGCCGCTTAATCAGGATGCCGGTGAATAAAAAATACGGAAGAACAACGATCCGCCTAGCTCCGAGCATGAGACAGCGGCGGACAGCATCATCAAGCGACGGCGTCGTCACGCCCATAAACGCCGGCTCGATGAGCGCATAGCCGGTCTGTTCCCAAAAGAGGCGGGCGATTTTATACAAGTCGCTGTTCGCATCCGGATCGCTCCCGCCGCGGCCAAGCAAAATGACCGCTGTTCCGTCATCCGGCTGCTCCGGCCGCTCGCCGATTTCTTGCAATCGTTCGCGCAAAATAGCAAATGTCTGCTCATGGACGCCGATGGGGCGGCCGTAGCGGAACACCATATGCGGATAGCGCGCTTTGGCCTCATCGATTTCCGCCGGGATATGCAGCTTCGAATGCCCGGCCGGCAATAAAATGAGCGGAATGACCGCCACTTCCATTGCCCCGGCTTCGGCGCAGCGTTCGATTCCTTCGCCGATCGACGGACGGCCAAATTCTAAAAAACTTGTTTCAATATGAAACGAATCGCGCAAACGCGGCCGCAGGCGGTCGACAAACTGCCGCACTTGCTCGTTCCCTTCCGGGTCGCGGCTGCCATGGCCGACAAATAAAATGGCTCTCATCCTTGTTTTCCCCCTTTTGTTAGCGGACGTCTTCCGCCGTTCCCTATAAGCGCAATGACTCGATGGGCGCTTCATCCAAATGCGAGGCGCCCATCTATGCTCTTTTATGGAACCAGCCGGTTATTCGATCGACTGTCGGAAAAAGATGCGTCGCTTCGACACCAACGACATCTGCAGACGTTCAAGCTGCACTTATATAACACATGCTTCCGTCACTCGCCGCAAGCCGGCATTTCGATGGACGCGGCCGGTTTTGCCTCTTCGTGTGAAAAACGTCCGACTTGCTTCACGCGGCGGAAAAACTTATGAAACCGTTCATTTGGATGTGCTTGTTCTTGATACTGTTCGATGATTTCTGCCATAACCGCCACAATTTCTTCCGGCGGAATGCCTTCCGCGACGAGCTGGCCGGGATGGGCGTTGCGGCCGACCGTTTTCCCGCCCAAAAACAAATCAAATTTCCCTTTCCGGTACACAAGCCCGATGTCTTCGTGCACCGCGCCGTAGCACGCCATCCCGCAGCCGTTGATGCCAAGCTTCAACTCTTTCGGCAGCGCCATGCCGCCAAACCGGCGCGCCAATTCCTCCGCGTATGGAATGGCGTCTTTTTTCTCTCCATCGCAAAAATCACATGCCTTCACCGTCAGCACATCACCGACCGGCATCACGATCAGTCCGGCGTCAACGAGACGGGCCACAAGCCCATCTGGGTCCTCTGTCAACCGTTCGATTTTCATATAATGATCCGGTGTGTAGGTCATTTTTCCATCCATCCCTACCACTTCCGCAAGCACGATGAGCTGTTCCGGGGTGAACTGTTTATTGGCCACGCCCGGGCTCACCGCCGCTTCCAACAACACGGCCGCCGTCTTTCTTGTTTTCCGTCTCTCTAAAGCGGCGAGCGCGTCTTCGGCTGTTTCTTTCACCCGTTTTGGCGCGGCGGTCGGCTGCCGTTTGGCTGTTTTTGCCAGCGGTGCAGCAAGCGTCGGCAAAACGGCAGCCAGCGGCGTTGGCTCGGCCTCCTTCGTGGCCGCGGCAACAGACGGCGGTCGAACCGCGGTGGCCAAGGCGGTGAAAGCACGATCCTTCTGGTTGTCCCCGGCGAGGACAGCCGCTTCGGACGGTCCTGATGCCCCCGTGCTTCCTTCGTCCTCATCTTCTAGCGGTTTCGTCTGGTCAAGCGCCCACGGCTCCGCTTCTTTGCGCAGCCGTTCATGCGGTTTGAGCGGCTGGACGGCGGCTGCTAGTTGATACTTGCGCTGGTAGCCGCGCGGCGTGATCATCACGCCGTCATGGACGAATGTCGTTGAGTTGCCGATAATCACCGTCGTCAACATGCCGATCTCATGGTCAAGCATATGCGCCAAGTCGGTGAGGACGATATGCTGCCGCTCGCGGTACGCGCTTTTCACCAGACCGACCGGGGTTTCCGGAGACCGATGGCGGAGCAGGATGCGCTGTGCTTCCACAATCTGTCTAGTGCGCCGTCCGCTTTTCGGGTTGTAAAGCGCGATGACAAAATCGGCCGCGGCGGCGGCGTCAATCCGCTTTTCAATCAGCTCCCACGGCGTCAAATGGTCGCTCAAGCTGATCGTGCACGCATCGTGCATAATCGGTGCGCCAAGCAGCGCGGCGCACGAATGGATCGCGGAAATGCCGGGGATGACTTCGACTTCAATCGAGCTGTCTTTCGTCCACCCTTTTTCGATCAGCACTTCATACACGAGCCCGGCCATGCCGTACAACCCGGCGTCACCGCTTGAAATGACGGCGACCGTTTTGCCGCGCTCCGCCCATTTCACCGCCGCTTGGGCGCGGCTCACCTCTTCCGTCATGCCCGTGCTGATGATTTCCTTTCCGACAATCAGATCGCGCACAAGTTCGATGTACGTTTTGTAGCCGATGATGACGTCGCTTTCTTCAATCGCTTCCCGAGCCCGTTTCGTCATATGGTCGACGCTTCCCGGGCCAAAGCCGACAATGAGCAATTTGCCGCTCATCATGATCCCCCTCCTTTGCCAATTAGGCCCACTTTCCATAACGAATTCGCCGCCGCTTATTTCCCTTCATGGTACAAAACATCGGGGCACGTTCTTTTCCTTTGGCCGCCACTCTTGCCAAAGCCGCACAAAAAGCGGAACATCCAAACGAATGTCCAAAAGCCGCTGACGGTCGGCAAACACGTCTTCCGGCTCCCCTTGCATCACGACGCGTCCTTCGTGCATGACCGCGACGACATCCGCCCACTGCCAGACGAAATCCATGTCATGGGTGGCGATCAACACCGTCGTCCCCGCCTGGTGAATCGCATCAATTTGCTTGAGAAACTGCTTTGTCTGATGCTGGTCCAAGTAGGCGGTTGGTTCATCAAGCACGAGCAAGTCCGGCTTGGTGGCCATCGTGCAGCAAAGGGTCAGCCATTTTTTCTGCCCGAGGCTAAGTTGGTGGGTCGGACGGTCCAACCAAGAATGGAGTTTGTATTCTTCTGCGATCGAAACGAGCGCCTTCTTCATGCTTTCCGCATCGACACCGGCATGAGTGAGGCTGATCGTCAATTCATCGCGCACAAGCGGGGCCAAAATTTGATGCTCCGGGTTTTGAAAGACGATGCCGACTTCCCGTCGCCATTGCGCCCAATCAGCGCCGCGTTCATACATGTTGCGCCCTTTCCAATATACCGTTCCTTCCTGCGCCCGCAACAGCCCATTCAAATGAAGAAACAGCGTCGTTTTGCCGCATCCGTTCGGCCCGATCAAAGCGTACTTTTTTCCTTCTAGAATCTCCCAATCAATCCCATTCAGCACATAATGCGTTGAATGGTAAGCATACTTCACCTGTTCCATTCGCAATAGCAACGTTTTCACCCTTTCCGCCATGCCACCCCAAGCAGCAGAGCCATTATGATGCCGGCCGCAATATCAACAGGGCGCACACTCGCTTTTTTCGCTTGATGCGTATATGCGACCGTCGCCATCCCGCCCCGGGCGGCAAGTGAACGGCTATATGCTTCATACGATTGCCACGTTTTCATCCATAATTGATACATCAGCATCACACCGTGGCGCCAATGCGCCCCCCCGCTGCGGGCGCGCAACGCCAACATAAGCTCAGCGGCCGCCTGTTCCAATAAAAAGATGAAGCGGTACATAAGAAAGCAAAGTTCAACGAGCGCAGCTGGGAGGTGCATTCTTCGCAGTACGGAAAATAACTCCGGCATCGGAGTCGTAATGAGGGCGAAAAACAGGCACGACCAGGCGGCGAGAGAGCGAATGGCCAGCTCTGCAGCCAGTTGCAACTGGCTATCCATCATTGAAATTCGAAACGGAAAAGACACCGACACGACAAGCGTCAGCAAGCTGGGGGCCAAGAAGGCACAGGCGGCCAACATTGCTTTTCCATACAAGGAAAACGGTACACCTGCACTCCCCATAATCCAGTATGCCATCCCGCCAAGCACGATCAATTGCTCGCGCCAGCCCCCGGTCATGACGATAAGAAGCAGAACGGAGGCCATAAGCCATTTCCATTCCGCTCCCCAAGAGCGGAGTCGATTTTCATACGCCCAACGATCAAACTCGCGAATCATGGCTGTTTTTCCGCTCCGATCGTCCTTTGTACAACCCGATGACATAGCCGATCACACCGGCGCCAAGCGCGGCTTGCAACGAGAACAACAGCGTTTCGACTTCGCCTCCAGGAGGGGTAAAAATCGACTCAAACCACGGGCGATACTGCGGATGAAGTGCTTGAATGGCTTTTTCCGCTTGGTCGTCTGTTCCTCCGAACTCCGATCCGCGCGCCCACCAAAGCGGCCCGATGATGAGCAAAGCAGCGAGCAAGATGAGCAAACCATTTTTCTTCATATCCTCACGCCCCCTTTTCTCTTTGGAACAGCGGAGAAGCTTGGTAGGAAGCAAGCCAGTTCCAGACGATCACCGTTACAATGCCTTCTGTCACCGCCAACGGCACTTGCGTGATCGCGAAGATGCCCGCAAATTTCCAAAATGAGGCCACGATTCCGCCATCAGGTGCGGGAAACGCCAAGGCGAGCTGCAGGGAAGTCATGACGTACGTCGCCAAGTCTGATAAGCAAGCGGCGAGAAACAATGCAACACGATTTGACAGCGCCCCTTTTCGGCACAATTGATACAGCCCGTAGGCGACGAAAGGTCCGATGATTGCCATCGACATCGCGTTCGCTCCAAGCGTTGTCACCCCTCCATGGGCAAGAAGCAACGCTTGAAACAGAAGGACGATCGTACCGATCACCACCATCACCCACGGCCCAAACAAAATGGATCCAAACCCGATCCCGGTCGGATGAGAACTGCTGCCAGTGACCGACGGGATTTTCAGCGCCGATAGCACAAACGTAAACGCACCAGCTAAAGCCATCAGGAGCTTATGCTCGAGATGCTGCTTCGAAGCATGAACAAGCCTGCGCAGCCCAAACAAGAAAAACGGCAAAAACAGGATCCACCAAAACAGCGCCCATTTGACAGGCAAAAAACCTTCCATAATATGCATGGCATTTACTTCGTTTTCATTGGTGAGCCAAAAATATACAACGAATAAAGCCATCATCCCGCTCCATCGAACGGTTCTTTTCATTTATCTGCTTGCTCCTTTCTCGATATGCTCGTTTTTTCGTTTTCCACTTGCCGCCTCACGCTCGCCGATCGGCGTCAACACCAATTCCCCTTCATACTCATACGTCGCCCACTCCCGCAGCGGAACACCCTCACCCAAATGGACGCGCGCGACTTCTTTCGCCTTCTCTGGCGTCATCTGCCGGTACCAGACGCCGTCCGGGTAGACGATCATCACGCATGCGTCTTGGCAACGGCCGTTGCAGCGCGTCCTTGTTGTATGGACAGCGTCGTCAAGCCCAAGGCGGGCGATTTCCTCGCGCACCGCGGTTGTCACGTCATCTCCGCCATGGCGGAGGCACGTCCCTCCGTTGCAAATGAGCACATGATGCTTCATTCCCCGCAAATCCCACGTCGCCACCAAATCCCTCCTTTTGCTAGAATGGTAGAATGAAATGCGGCAGACGGACGGTTTTTCGACAAAAGAAAAAGCACCTCTACAGCAGAGGTGCAGAAAAATGTATACGAAAGCCGTAAACGGCCCAAACAGGGCCCCTAAAGCCGTCATTCTCCCGCACGTCTGCCTATAGTCCCGTAGGCATCCGTCCGATCCAAACAAGGCAGGTCTCCTGACTTAGGATCATCGCTTGGCGGCGTCTTCCCGAAGCATCCTTCAGTGACTTGTTGCCGCAAAGCTCCCCATCACAGTGGCGGGCACCGTGCCGGATTTTCACCGAGCTTCCCTTTTCACCCAAGCCCTAAGCGGGCTAGGCACCTTGTTTGTCTTACCGCCATATATGCGCTGTCATGGAACAAGCATCCGTTTTCATCGTAGTACAACCAATGCGTTGCCGTCAACCGTTTTTTGCCGACAAATCTTTGTTGGCGACGACAACGCCGTCCGCATCAGCGTACACGTACGCCCCTGGCTCCCAGCGGACGCCGCCAAACTCGAGCGCAACGTCGCGGGCGCCTTTTCCTTCTTTTTGGCATTTCGAGCGGGCGTTCCATTTCAACCAGAACGATACATCTCCAACTTGTCCAGGTCTAAGACAAATCCAGCGCCCAGCAATATATCCAATCCTAACAAACCGTTAATCCCCTCATAGTCCATCCCGCTAAAATCAATTTCATACTCTCTTAGCTGGAAAGAATCTAGCTGAATACAGTCTAATTTTTTTGTAAACGCGTACTCTTTCCCACCGATTCCGTAATAAGCCACAATACGATCGCCCGGCTCTACCCGCAAATGAATATCTTCTACTGCATTTTGAGAAATCACTGTTTTCGCCGCACCAGTATCAATCACCATATTATGAATCAACTTAGACCTTCCTTGATAAACGATTTCGATCGATGCAAACAGCAAGCCTTCACGATATTCAATCTGCATAATGAAATTTCCCTCTCAGGCCAATCGCTCCCCGAACTTTTAAAACAATCTCCTTGTGGCTAGTATGATAAACAAGCTGATTCCCTTTCGATTGCAGCAACTCACGAGTTGCATCCTTGTCCGAAACCGTTCCGATAACAGCCACCTCTTCAATGATTTCTTGATCTCCCTCTAAATGGGACTTTAATACTTGTAATTTCACAAATTGATTTGGATACAATGAACGCACTTCCTGCCATTCCATCTCCATCGCCTCAACCTGTTCGTTGTATTGAACGAGACTCGACCGCAGCCGTCAACCATTTTTCGCCAACAAATCTTTGTTGGCGACGACAACGCCGTCCGCATCAGCGTACACGTACGCCCCTGGCTCCCAGCGGACGCCGCCAAACTCGAGCGCAACGTCGCGTGAGCCTTTTCCCTCTTTTTTGCTTTTCACCGGGCATGTGCCGATCGCCATCACGCCAATCGGCATGGCGCCAATTTCCGCTGAATCGCGGATGCAGCCGTGGATGATGACGCCAGCAAGCCCCCTCTCGCAAGCGATTTGCGCCAGCCGGTCGCCTAATAGCGCGACGCGGCGCGAGCCTTTTCCATCGACCACGAGCACCGTCCCCGGCGGCACCGTCTCCAGCGCTTCTCGGACAAGGACGTTGTCTTCAAACACATCGACCGTCGCAATCGGCCCGGAAAACGCCCGCTTTCCGCCGTACGATTGGAACGGCAACTCGCATACTTGCAACTCGTCTAAAAATTGATCGCATAAATCGGCTGTTTTCATTGTCGCTCTCCCCTTTCATGTTTTGCATTCGCCGTCATTCGCCAAAATCCTTCTGCCTCAGCAGTTTTTTGTCGACGATCTTTCATTCGAACGACTGACACGAACGCGGCGATGTGAACCAAACCATTGTGTGGCCGTCAATCGCTTCGATGTATTCCACCGATCGCATTGAAACCATAAAAAACGGCCCCGCGCCGATATATAGCGGAGACCGTTTTCACCGGCTCAAAGCCCCTCCGGTTTGACCAGACGTTCAGCTGGGCTAGCTGGATTCGAACCAGCGCATCACGGAGTCAAAGTCCGTTGCCTTACCACTTGGCTATAGCCCAACGTGTTTGTCGTCATTCACAGTATGCAGCATAGTGGCTTCCTTTATACGTAAAAACGAATATCGTTTTGCATCAAGTGGAAAAATACGGATAAGCATTCACGTTCCGCACGTTTTACCATCTCTTCATCTTGTCTTCACAACCGTTTCATTCCAATAAGGTATGCTGGAAACAGAAAGGGGGGATGACGTTGCATCGAATATGGCTTTATGTCTCGTTCTTGGTATGGTTACCGCTAGGCTTAGCCTCCTCTGCTGCTCCACAACAGCCGTCTGTCACCCGCGAGCCGATCATCATCGCCCATCGCGGTGCTTCCGGACATGCACCGGAGCATACACTTGCCTCCTACCGGCTTGCCGCCCGCATGCACGCTGATTATATTGAGGTTGACGTGCGCATGACGAAAGACGGAAAACTCATCGCCATGCATGATGCAACACTCGCCCGAACGACGAATGCCGAAACCGTCTACCCTCGCCGTTCTCCCTGGCAGGTTGGTGATTTTTCACTCGCCGAGCTGAAGCGTCTTGATGCCGGCTCCTGGTTTGGTAAGCGCTTTGCCGGCGAACCGATCCCGACACTTGAGGACATCATACACACGCTGAAATCAGAACGAATCGATGCCCCTTTGTACATTGAACTAAAGCAGCCCGGCATCGAAAAATCGGTCGTACAGCTATTGCAAAAACATTATTATTTACAGCGCGGACGCATCATATTTCAATCGTTTCACCCCGAGAGTTTGCAGACGCTAAGGCCGCTCATCCCAAATAGCATTCCGCTCATTCAGCTCATTGGAGAACGCGAGACGGCTCGTATAAACCCGAACGAGCTGCTAGAGCAGGTCGCCGTCTATGCCGATGGCGTTGGCTTGCCGCTTTCACTCGCCAATCAAGAGTGGGTGGATGCCGCTCATAGCCGCGGGCTCATCGTGCATGTCTACACGGTGAACAACCCACACGATTTGGCACGTCTATGCTCCATCGGCGTTGACGGCTTGTTCACCGACTACCCGGACCGCCCCGCCCGCATTGCTGCTTGCCACCAGCCGCCCCGTGGTTAACAGATAGTTGGGCGGCTCCTCTTTTGTTAACATAATATAATTACGGTTTATTTGATTAAAAGCATTTCTCCTTTCATTTATCATCAAAAAAGCAGATCGATGTAGCCGATTGCTGATGACACAAACGGCCTATTTACGATCACAATAGACCACCGCCATCCGCAAGGTAATGTTTGCGGATGGTTGTACAAGCCGTTCAGCTTTGCCACATCAAACACCCTCGGCTGGTTAGCGAGCGGATTCAAAAATGAAAAAAAGCAGGCCGTTCACGGCCCGCCTTTTTGCGAAACGCTTTTTCACAAGCAGCATGCTTTATCTGCCTTCCGTCACCGTTTCGGAAACTGAAATGACAGCTTCTTATCGTTTTCATCCCACACTAGGACAGCGTCAAACGTTTTTCCACCTTTTTTGAATCCTTTGATGACATTCGTTTTGCCCTTCGCAAGCAGCTTTTTCATATTCGCCGCCGAAATCGACTTGCCGAGAATACGTTTTGAGACCGTAAACGAGCAGCTCGTTTTCACATATTGGTCACAGCCGTATAACGTTCCTTTGTCAACGACGGTTCCGCCGCAAAGCGGACAGCGCCCGAGCGGTTCACCGACCGTTTTTTTCGTTTTCGTCCGCTGGATCGAAGCGGTGTCAAGCCCGCTGAAATTCCAGCTTGGCGCAGCGGCGATGGCATCAGCAACCACTTTTTGCGCCAGCTTTTTCGCCTGTTCCATAAACGCGGCGGAGGAGGCCGCTCCTTCACCAATTTCGCTTAAACGCTGTTCCCATTTTGCCGTCATTTCCGGTGAAGCGAGAATCGTGCCACCGAGCGCCTCGATCAATACTTTGGCCTTGTCCGTCGCATACACAAGGTTGTTTTTCACCTCGATATACTTCCGCTCTTTCAGCATCGTAATGATCGCCGCCCTTGTCGCCTCTGTGCCGAGCCCTTCCGTTTTGGCGAGCACTTTTTCAAGCGCTTCATCATCTAAAAACTTCCCGGCTGTTTTCATGAGCGTAATGAGTTGCCCTTCCGTATACCGTTTCGGAGGTTCCGTTTTTCCTTCTTTTACTTGGATGTCCGCCACTTCGCCGGCTTCACCTTGGCAGAGTAGCGGAAGCACCGTTTCCTTTTCCTCCTCATGTGGGCGAATGACAGCGCGCCATCCTTCCTCAATGACTTGTCTTCCTTTTGTGATGAAACGAGCACGTCCATCAACAAGCGTCGCCACCGTTGTATAATCGATAACCGCCGCCTGGTGATGGGCGGCGATGAGTCGGCGGACGATCAAATCATACACTTTCCGCTCATCGGCCGACAGCTTTTCTGGGTCAACGACTTGTTCGGTCGGAATGATGGCATAATGGTCAGTCACTTTCTTTTCATTTACATAACGTTTGTTATGTAAAATCGAAGGCTGCGGCAGCGGAAAATACGAAGCGTACGCTGAAAACGCCGACAGCTTTTGTAAAATAGCCGGGAACGTTTCCGCCTCTCCCCTGGTCACATGCATCGAATCAGAGCGTGGATACGAGACGATTCCTTTTTGATAGAGCGACTGCAACACATCGAGCGTTTTTTTGGGGGAAAAGCGATAGAGTTTGTTCGCCGTCGCCTGCAGTGTCGACAGGTTGAACAACAGCGGCGGTTGGAACGTTTTCCGCTCCGTACGGACGTCGGCGACTACCGCCTGCTTCCCCCGACAGAAAGCGGCGATGTTTTTTGCCATCGCTTCGTCCTTGAGACGCGTTTGCCCGTTTTCATCTATCCATTTTCCTTCATACTGCTTATCGCCGATGACAAACGAAGCGACCACTTCCCAAAACGGCTCAGGGCGAAACTGTTCAATTTCCCGCTCACGCCGGACAATTAAGGCCAATGTCGGCGTTTGCACGCGCCCAACGGAGAACACATCGTTCATCCCCCGCTCCTTAAGCAACAGGCTGTAGGCTCGTGAAGCGTTCATGCCGACGAGCCAATCCGCGCAGGCGCGGGCGTACGCTTCCTCATACAATGGACGCGTCGTCCGCTCGTCGAGCAAGCGGCGAAACCCTTCTTCAATCGCTTTCGGGGTCAATGACGACAGCCAAAGCCGCTTCATCGGTTTATTGACGCCGCTCAGGCGGATGATGTTGCGCACAATGAGCTCCCCTTCACGCCCGGCGTCGCCGGCATGAATGATTTCCTTCACTTCCGGCTTCCGCAGCAGTTCTTTCACGACTTTGAACTGCTTTGCTTTCGCTTTTTCCACTTCGTATTCAAATCGTTCTGGAATGATGGGCAGCGCCTTCAACGTCCACCGCTTCCATTCCGAGCGATACCGCTCAGGCGGCGCAAGCTGGCAAAGATGGCCGATCGCCCATGTCATGTACGCTCCGTCCGGAAACAAGTCGTTTGGCAAAATTTCGATATAACCTTGCCGTTTTTTCGTGCGAAAAATGGAGGCGAGTGTTGCCCCTTGATCTGGTTTTTCTGCAATAATGACTTTCATTGACTTCTCTCCTTACGGTACATCATGCCCCATCGAACTTTGCAAAATGGCGAACCATTGCTCACGGGACAACGAGAAAGATAATGCTCGCACCGCCCGCTCGATTCGTTCTTGTTTCCCTGAGCCGACAATCGGCATCATCCGCGCCGGATGGGCGAAAAGCCACGCGTACAGCACTTCATCGATCGTCTCGGCGCCGAGCTCACCCCGCACTTGTTCCAAGGTATCGCGCAACCGCACCGCTCGGTCATCATCAGCGGAAAAGATCGCTCCACCGGCGAGCGGCGACCAGACCATTGGCGGCATTCGCTTCTCCAAGCAAAGATCAACCGTGCCGTCTTCAAGATTTTCCAGCCGGTACGCTGATACTTCAATTTGATTGGTAACGAGCGGAAATGGTAAATACGACTCGAGCATTGAAAGCTGTGAACGCTTAAAGTTCGAGACGCCGAAATAACGCACTTTTCCGTCTGCCTTTAGCTGGCAAAACGCCTCAGCCACCTCTTCCGGATTCATGAACGGATCCGGGCGATGGATGAGCAAGACATCGATATAATCGGTACGAAAATTCCGCAGCGATTGCTCGACCGAGGCGATGATATGATCTTTGCTTGTATCGTACAATTTCATCC
>Ga0310838_1000318_pt1 | contig 48755 bp, 66 predicted proteins | sample SM_ome_6_FD_202241 | JGI IMG/M metagenome (GOLD analysis project Ga0310838, IMG submission 202241) | Sorghum-adapted microbial communities enriched on stacked mutant (SM) sorghum from Joint BioEnergy Institute, Emeryville, California... ...
AATCATGAAAGCGCTGAAAGATCGCTTAAAAATGTCGGCGCGCCGCATCGGCATCGTCATCGAAGTAACTTCTAATCCCGTTGTCGCGCTTGTACCGATCGCGACAGGGTTTGTCGGTTACATGGTTAGCATCATTAACACAGCGCTCAAGCAGGCCGGCATTCACCGAGCGCCTTACCTGACTTATGTTGAAAGCATCCCGTTTAACTTTTTTTCCTTTGCGATTCTTGGTGTCGGGATTTATTACACTTTCTTTATGCACCGAAAACATGAAAAAAAATATCATTTAACCAAAATCGAAAAAGCTGAAGCATTAAACAATGCCCGAAAATCAAGCGAGACGATCCCTCAGCCGGTTACACCGGCTACGCAGCCGTCCTATGCCCTGCTAAATGAAATGGCCCAAGAGCCGATGCCATTCCAATCCATCACAACAAATGCCGCCCCGCCGTTTAGTCCCGTCCAAAGCGGGGAATTATCCAATCTCGCTGACATCTCACTGAACGGTACAGGAGCCAAGCCGATTGTGGGCGGCGCATCTGATCGATTGCCAAAAAATAACAACCAACCAGTTTTAGGGCAAATGGGTGCGAATACCGCTAACCCCACAGGATCTAACGGCAACGCCCTTACACTAAACGGGGGACTGCCGTCGAACCCAAACGGCATGGCGGGACAGCCCAACGTCAACACTCTTCCGCAGAATGGGCTGCAACAGCCCCAACCAAACGCCATGTCGCCTCAGCCGGTCGGTAACACGCCTAACGGGGTGCAACTATCAAATGCAAACGGCATGGCGGGACAGCCCAACGTCAACACTCTTCCGCCGAATGGGCCGCAACTGTCCCAACCAAACGCCTTGTCGCCTCAGCCGGTCGGTAACACGCCTAACGGGGTGCAACTATCAAATGCAAACGGCATGGCGGGACAACCCAACGTCAACACTCTTCCGCCGAATGGGCCGCAATCATCCTTTTCAAGCGAGCTATCGGAACAACCTGTTGGTAACGCAAACCCACCGGCTGAACCATCGATGACAAATCCAAATCATGTGCCTTTACCTGACACATCGAATGCGTCCCTGTCCGCTACCACTATGTCAGCCGTTACGACAGCGCACGACCATGTTTTTAATGAAGAGTATGCCCGTAACTTAGATGCCTCTTTATTGAACAGCGGACATGTTGAAAAAATGAACAACCCGAATGAAAAACAAGGTGAGGAAGATCTACAGCAACCGAATAAAGATTATGACGAAAAAACCCCATCACGGCCGTGGAATTTGATTTTGCCGTTAGGAACCGTTTTGCTCCTCACCCTCTTTTTGAGTTGGTGGGACGGCCACTTTAAGGCAAACACTTTCTTTGGTGCTTTTATAAAGGTGGATGCCCTTGGGGTGATGCTTGAAGCCTTACTCATTACCTTGATTTTGACCATCATCTTTTTTATGGTACAAAAATTTCCGGTTGCCAAAATTGTCACCCACTTCATAAATGGTGGCAATCAGTTGATGTCCGTCATTGTGCTTTTGGCACTCATATGGGGGGTTTCAGCCGTATCCGAAGACCTTGGTTTTTCAAAATACATTACCATGCATGTCGAAAACTGGATCCCGCCTAGTCTTGTCGCACCGGTTTTATTCCTGCTTGGTGCTGTCATATCGTATTTTATTGGGTCTTCGTGGGGGACGTGGGGACTTCTCATGCCTCTAGGCATCATGCTCGCCCATCACGCCAATGCGAACATTTTTCTCGTCATCGGCGCCGTCTTTGCCAGCGGAACTTTCGGGGCCTTTGCTTCCCCATTAAGCGATAACACCGTAACACTGTGTACCATACTGGATTTGCCCGTCATTGAGTATGCTAAATCAAAACTCGTTCCGGCGCTCATTGCTGCTGGCATCGCCTGTGTATTATTTATCGGCTTCTCATTTATCCTTTAAGCTGTTGGAATGAGACATAAAGGAGGCCAACAAAAACGAACGATCTACAATTTTGGGGAATTTTCGAGCCAGTATTAGTTGTAAAAACGCGCATCACACCATTTAGAGTAGCTTCACATCCCCAAATCGATTTTTATACAAATAGAAACTAAAAACAGGTCGTTTTCTCTCCACGCATGTCGGTAATCGACCCTTACAAAACATTTATTGTCTTCAACTTTAAAAAATTAGGCTCCGTCTAGCTTTTTGGTGAAGGCGGAGCCAAAATTAGATGCATGATGACCTGCTAAATTAATATTTCTTATTGGTGCTTGCCCTATAGACGCAATCAGCGCTTTTATTGCCCAAATGCTGGCTGGAAATAAGATTGACAGTCTTACCCATTATAAAAAAGACCGCCTGCAGGCGGTCTTTTTCATTGCTTAACACTCAGTTTTTCCCCTAGTGAACGCTTTTCGATCTCCTTTTTCAATAACGAGATAAAATCGGGGCTGAGTTCTAGTTTGACAGCTTCAGCATAACATTGTAGCAATGTCTCATCCGACAACAATTTGAGAGACATTTTCTCAATCCCCCTATTTAATCCCAAAAAATTATTTTTCTATATCTAATATAACAGAGATAATTCTTATTTCCTAGTCTTTTTTGACTATTGCAATTGGTTTTTGAACATGTATTGATAATAAAAAATATCATGCCATCTCCCAAATTTCCACCCAACTTCGCGCAAGTGGCCGACGCAGGAAAATCCGAATTTCTCATGTAGTTTAACACTTGCCGTATTCCCTTCGGCGATGATGCTGATCAGCGAATGAAAATGTAACTGTTCTGCTCTTTGTAGGATGTCCCTCATAAGAGCTGTGCCAATGCCATTGCCCCGATGGTTTGACGAAATATAAACCGAGAGTTCGGCTGTGTTTTCATAAGCGGGTTTTGGGTTAAAAGGACTCAAGCAGCAATAACCCGCCACTTCGCCGTTTAACTCTGCGACAATTAATGGATAACGGCCACCATGAGCCTCAAACCATTGTTGACGTTCCTCCAATGTTTTTTCTTCCAAATCAAACGTCGCGTTCAAATTCCGGATCGCCTCATTGTAAATGGCAAGCATCCCAGGAAGGTCATCATAAACCGCATCGCGTATCGTGAGCACAGGGATTCCTCCTTATTAACGTTAACGCCCATATTATAACGAATAAACGTCCAGGAGGCACCGGGCTTTTTTGCGTTTTTTAAAGAAACGTGCGGCTTGGTCATATTGCTATTGATAAAACTTAAGCTTGATTTCGTTCACACGTTACCCATAAAGTAAAAAAACTGCCCAAAAACCGCAGGCAATGGCGAAAGTTTTGCGATTTGGGCAGATATGGATGATCTCCATTGGGGTTCGAAATATCGGACGGTTTTAGCCGTCAAGCTTATTTAGTCAAAAATATCCTCGAATATATCAAAGAAAGACTTTTTCTTCTTGTGCTTATGGCCATAGTGTTTGTGATAATCATGATGGCTACCTTTGATGTAAGTATCATGCGGGGCATAACCCTCATACCATTGGTTGAATGGCTCGCGGAACGCCCGCGCCTCTTGCAAGAGTTTATCAAGTTCCCCTCGGTCCAGCCAGACGCCTTTACAGCTTGGACAAATGTCTATGAGGACTCCTTCTTTTTCCACTTCTTTCATCCGAACCTCATCACAGACTGGGCAAAACATGAAACAACCTCCTTTATTCATATTTCTTAATACGACCATTTTCCGAGGCTGGTTTCATTTTAACGCATTCTTCCAAAGTACTCGTGCGGCTGTACCCCTTTCCCTTGTGTTCCTATTTTCCCTCTTTGAAAACTGTACCGACCTGCGGACAGGCACCGGACGGGCGTTTGCCTCATATGTTACATATAAGGCTTTAAAGTCCAGTTTAACGGAGGTGGGACCGTGTTTTCGCTAATCGGGAGCCTCACATACTTGATTAAGGAGTTCTGGCTTTTTGTCTCTTACGTCAAAAACAACGCCTTCCCGCAACCGCTTCCGGAAGACGAAGAACGCGAATGCCTTGAACGGATGGCTGCGGGCGATAAAGCCGCCCGGGATAAACTGATTGAACATAACTTAAGGCTAGTGGCCCACATTGTCAAGAAGTTCGAGAACACGAAAGAAGACAGCGAAGATTTAATCTCCATCGGCACAATCGGTTTGATCAAGGCGATCGAAAGCTATGCACCAGGCAAGGGAACGAAACTGGCGACTTATGCGGCGCGCTGTATAGAAAACGAAATTCTCATGCATCTGAGAAGTTTGAAAAAAACTCGGAAAGACATATCCCTGAATGACCCGATTGGTCAAGATAAGGAAGGGAACGAATTACCTTCTTGATGTTATCTGTGATATTTATCAGCGAATAGCCCTGCCGATTCCAGCAAGCAGTGGAGTGGGTGGAAGGCAAAATCAGTGAATTTTAAACGAAACAACTTCCATAATAAGCCCGTATACATCACTGAGTATTAGATATTCCTCCTCTGTTAAATCGCGGCAATGAGCGATTGCATTTCTAATTGGATAAAGCTTCCGGAGAGCAAAAATGAGGTCATCGTGGTAGTTAAAACAGGGGTAGGCGGAAATATAATTCTCCAAATGATAAAAATTTGACTGTTCTAATGGCCGCCGTCTGAATGGCATGTTTTTTGGTGCCTTGTTTTGCCAATTCACGCCATAATATGATGTCATTTTGTCGTTGATATATTGCCTTAGGCCGTTTTCGATGGTAAATAACATGCCATAGGCTTCTTTCATGCGTTCCATAATGAACCTCCTTTTCATTTACTATTTTCGACATAAAATGGAATATTCCTACATGAAATTATCACAATTTATGGTGTTTCATATAATAATTAGTCCATAGAACCAAGGATTATTTAGAAACTTTTAGAAGGACTTAACATTTATTTTGGTGAATTATTACCATATCTTAATATGCATAGATAAAAATGGGGGGATATGCTTTGAAACAATTTAAAATCCTTGTTGCATTAGTAATTGCATTTGCTTTTTCTTTTGTACCGTCACATAGTCAAGCTGCGACTAAATATATGTATGTGCACTTCATAAACGTCGGACAAGGAGATAGTATCTATATTAAAGCACCTAATGGAGAAGACATTCTTATTGATGGTGGAAGGAATGGAAACACAGTTGTATCTTACCTAAAAAAACAAAAGGTAAAAGATATTGAAGTAATGATCGCAACACATCCAGATGCTGATCACATTGGAGGACTAGACGAGGTTTTAAAAGCATACAAGGTTAAGTCAATTTATTCACCAAAGGTAAGTTCTACGACCCAAACCTATAAAAATTTATTACTGGCTGTAAAAAAAGAGGGTCTCAAAATAAAAACAGCTCAAAAAGGTGTAAGCATACCTATTAAAGGTGTATCAGCTAAGTTTGTTGGTCCTGTTAAAACTTATAGTAAAACAGACACCAACGATTGGAGTGCTGTATTACGAGTACAATATAATAAAAGATCCTTCTTGTTTACCGGTGATGCGGAATTCAAATCAGAAACAGATATGATCAAATCAAAACAGACTTTAAAATCGGATGTATTAAAAGTCGGGCATCACGGAGCAAAAACATCCACAAGCACCGCCTTTTTAAAAGCTGTTAAACCGACTTATGCTGTGATTTCGGTTGGTAAAGGAAACAGTTATGGGCATCCAACTACAGAAACATTAAACCGTTTAAAGAGTGCGAAGGTAAAAGTATTTCGGACCGATAAACAAGGGACGATAATTGCAAAAACAAACGGATCCACAGTAACATTTAACACAAAGCCGATAACCACAAGTACTAGTACGAAGACGGCATCATATAAAATAACTGCATCATTGGATAACACTCGACCAAAACAATATTCGACAGTTCATTTAACGGTAAAAGGACTCCCATCAGGGACAAAGTACAAAGCAGTTTTCCATTATAAGACCAAAGACACCGTCTACTCTGGATATATAGGGAAAACATTAGAGGTTAAAATAAGCAGAGCTTCGACAAACTATCATGTATATATTGATATCAGTGCATCATACAAAGGTAAAACATATAAAACTCGCACTTCATTTCTTCCCAAATAAGGGTGTTTGAATTGGAACGATATATAATCGATCACTTTGAAGAAAATTATGCGGTTTGTGAAGATGAAAAAGGTAATATCATTGATATTGAAAAAGCTAAAATACCCAAAAAAGCCCAAGAGGGTGACGTCCTAATCACATCTAATGGAAAATTAAAAGTTGATAAAAAAGCAACCAATAAATTGAGGGAAGAAATTGAAAAGTTAATGGAAGATGTTTTTGAAGACTAAAGGTGGCGTTTTTGCCACCTTTATTTTGTATTGGAAAATGTCTCTGAGTGGGTTGAGGATAAAACTGTTTATATCGTAAATGAAGAATAACCCAGTCGCTAGAGTTCAAGGCTCTTATGTCCAAATACGGGCACAAGAGCCTTTTGTTTCAAATATCATTTATCTACTAATGTATTTCAAAACATTGTCGATAACAACTGCGGCTTCCTCTCGGCTTAAACAGTCAGTTGGCCCAAAGGAACCGTCTGATCGGCCGCGGAAAATACCTTTTTCTTTTAGCCTTTGAATGGCTGGTGCAGACCAACGATCAGCTGGAACGTCTTTGAACGGTCCTAGAGTTATTGGTTTTACCTCATCTTTAGCAGTCGTATTTAGTTTATGATTGATTATCGAAGGAAAATCCAAATACGCATAATTCATATCAACCCGACCGTTAATGCCCTTCACAACTCCGGAATTGGTAAACTGCCATAGATTATGAGTGCCGCTATAGGTGCATTTATCGCCCCACTGCGCTACCCACTTATCATATCTATCGAGTTTACTGCCCTTTAATTGATTGTCGAACCAGCTTTTTGATGCGTAAAGAACGGCATAGTATCCCGCTTTTTCAACAGCAGAAAGAAACGTGTCGCAAATGGCCACCAACGTCGCATTATTCGGCATCCCATGCTTCTTCTTATAACCATCGGCATCTTCCATATCAAAAGCAATCGGATAAGATGGCTTCTTGCCTTTTAGCAACCGCAACGCATGTGCCGCTTCGCTTTTAGCTTGTTCGACTGTTAAAGCATAGCTGTAAAGATAAGCACCCCACGGTATGCCAAGACGGTCACACTCACGGACATTTCGCTCGAATTGTTTGTCATCTTGTGATTTTATATCGCTGCCGAAACCCATCCGGATCATCGCGAACTGAATACCGTCTGCCTTAACCTTATCCCAATCGATGACGCCATTATGTTCGGAAACGTCAATGCCTTTTAATTTGGTCATTTTTCATCCTCTCCTTTCCCTTTTAGCACTTCAATGGCTTTGGTTAACTGGCTTGGGATAGGTAATCCAATACGTCCTGCATTCTCGATGATGGATAATAACTCATTCGCCAAATAAAAGAAGATAGCCGCATCTCTAAACATGTGGCTATCTCCAAAACTTGTATCTATTAAATGGGCAATTGCAACGATAACAAAAATCATGATTTTTTTCGGAATAGAACGGAATCCGATGGAACTGTTTAGCTTACCCTCGGTGAAGGCCGCCATCATCCCAGATACATAATCGAGTACGACAAAGATGAGTAAAATAGGTAACAATGGCGACCACCCCCACAGATATCCGATCACTGCACCAATTACTGTAATGATAGTTTTAAAGATTTTGTCCAAAATTGTACCCTCCTTTTTTCCCATAAGAAAAAGCACCTCAAATTGAGATGCTTAGTCGCGCTGTTTAAAAATAATAAATATTATATTCGTACCCAGTTAACCATCCCGTCAATAACTTCATTTTTTAATTTATTTCGCTTTGATTCATACACTACTTTTCCATATAAAGGACTAGTAAAATATTCTTTAACATCATCATTTAGCAATAAATTTCTTGGGATTCTTACCGAACACAAATATTCTAAAGAAGTTTCTATATCAACAACTTTTGATTCAATATCGGGAATGGAGCATTTTTGCACATCTATTTCATCAAAATCAATTTCTACTTCTTCTTTATCAACTTCGATTTTAAACACATAAATGTCCTCTGAAAGACTTTTAGAGTTTTCAAGAAGACAAGCATTCACTCCATAATCTATCGCGCAACTAATTTTGTCTGTTAAATAAACATAGCCATCAGTAGTTTCTTTTATTAAGTGTCCTTTTCCATATACTTTTGGAGCATTAGTTAGTATTTTTCCATCTTGAAGTATCTTTTCACCAGATTTTTTAGAAGTACCATGATAAAATATCATATTTTTCACCTCACATATGAATATTTTACCATGAGAATTTATTATATCCCATGAAAAAATATAAAAAGCCCTAAAAAAGACTCTTATTGAACTAAGTATTTTTGGTGTTGTGTAACCTATAATTAGTCACGTTAACAGCTTAGCTAAGAACTCAGTCATTTTAATGGAGTGTACGTTTAAAAACATACACTCTAGGGTGAATGTACCCCGCGTGACTGTTTTTACTGCACATCATCGTCCTGAGTGTAAAAGCTGATAACTAAAAAGAGCACTTTAAATTTAAAGCGCCCTTTCAGTAGAAATTAATAATAATTCTTTAAAGTAGTAAATAATGGATACATATTATTTATGGAATCACAAGAAAATATCACTCTATTTCCTATTACATTAAACGTCACCATCATGCATCTGTTCCCACCATTAGACAGTTCTAGTAATATTTTTACTAATTTACTAGGTAAATTTGCTGAAAGAATAATGGTCGAATTTGCATACTGATCTAATTGCTGCTCTATCCTTATTTCTTGTAGAAAAGGAAAATCATTACGAATTTCTTCTGCATAATTTCTCATACTTAAGCCCCCTTTCTTTGCTATTTTCATTATATAAAAGAGGGCTTAAGGTAACAAAATACACTAACTACCTTATCTAGCAGTCCGCAAACAAAAACGGCTTTATCCAAAAGGAATCTACTAGATTTTCTTCTTTTTTTGCTGAATATCTTAATTATAGTTCAAAATAAGGAAAAATAAAAAAGCCTACTCAGTGTACGCTTTAAGCAACTTGTCCATTAACTACTTCTGTGACAACATCTTTTAAGTTGTATAGTACTGGTACTTGCTCCAAGGAATAAGTACCTGCTAACACTAAACTTACCCAAACTTTTACTAATCCACTGTCTTTCGTAAACGTCATTTCCCATCACCCCCTTTTCAATTAACTAGTCATTGATGACAACAAAATCGTCAATTCTGCAATCGCCTCTTGTTGTGATGAAATTTGGTCTTGAAATTGCTTGAGTTGGTCTTCTACTGTTGGCGGTTTTGGTGGCAAATCAAAATACTCATAGTATACAGTATTAGTTGCAGGATTGTATTTAGCAACATATCCTTGACCCTCAGCGGGGGTCGGTTCAGGTACACTATCAACTAATTTTCCAATTTGCAAAAGTTCCTCCTTGGTCTTATGCATACCGTCAATTTCGTCAAAGGGTTTATAGTGATAGCCTTCCACTACATTATCTGAATTCACCCATAGGAATACCATATTCTGCTCCTCCTCACTTCTCAATAATTCTTAAAACTTTAGACTCCATATCTAGTAATTGTCTACGTTTATGGATGTAATAAGCGTCAAGATAAAGACCGCTTAATTGGTCTGACGTTAATATGCTAAATGTGTTTTGTGTCCCATCTTCTCCCATATATAGCATATCAACAACTTCAAGAGTATCTGGATTTATTGCCACCAAGTAATAATCAGGGTAATAATAAGTAGAAGAACCTGAAATTATATCAGATGTTGCAATCCATAACAAATTTTCCTTTTGGTCAAAGAACAGAACTTGATGCCAATAGGTGCCTAATCTAAACCCTTTTGGGTTACTGAGTACTGACATGTTGTAGGATAACGTAATAATAGATCCATCTACTGCACTCGCTTTTGCAAAGTAATATGTTATTGGGCTATAAGCGTCGTATGGCAAATAAATCAAATACCTATCGTTACCATAAAACCCCCGAAGACCGTTTAATCTTAAATCACCTGTTGGATGAACCTTAACTTGAGAAAAAGTTAGATTAATCAAATCATACACATAATAAGTTGAACCAGAACTATTATCTAAATAATAAACTTTATTGTTATTACTATTGTAAAATCTGGTTCTCTCGTTGGCGTAGTCCGGATAATCCCCCCATGAATAAGGAGGGCCAAACGAGCTAGTTCCTTGTTGTATTATACTCATATCAGATACCTTGAACTTAGTCACGTGTCGTTGCGATATGCTGTACAAATAGTTTTTATCCGCATAGATCAAGCTAAACATAGATTGGTATGCATCTGTAGTCGGCGCGCCTATGTCGGTTCTCGAAAAATCTGTTAGGTTAATCTTCAGGGTATAATATTCATATGACGATCCATTATACCCCTGCATATTTACATAAATGTTATCGAAATCTACAGATACAAGAACTTCTAAAACACGGAAGCCAGTAAGACTTGGTTTTGTAACAGATGCTAAACTGGAAGCCCCTAGACGAGTATATGTCTTTAAGTCATGAGAAAGTTTATAAACTGTTAAAGTAACTGAAGTAGACCCATCGATAGCCAACAAATAGTCCCCATATTGAAAAAAATACGAATTATAGTTCCATGGTACTATTTCATCAAATCGAGCGGCAGTAACAAGGTGTCTACCTTTAACGGCACTGCCTCTATTACCATACGCCCCGCCGTGATCCCTAATGTCGATACTCATTATCACACCTCACTTATCAAAATGCCGTCATCATCATAGGAAAGGGTTCTTAACGTTGTTTTTTCGACAGTTGTACCATCTAGTCCGTAATAGGTAATTGTCCTTGTTGTATATAGCGGGCTTGTACCCCCGCTTAAAACGGATCGGATCGCGAGCGTGCCATCTGGCCTTTTGTACTCAACGGTGGTGAAAATGTCATTTTCATCCTTATTGCTTTTAAATATCTGATAGTCGGTTTGCTCAACACTCTTTCTGACATCGTTAGGGGTTGCTTTACTGTTCCATGTCGTTCTTTCTGTCGCCGTTATATGTTTCACATTATCAACCAAATGCGCATTAACCGTATCCTCCAAACTAGTAATTCTATTCGCTAAATTACCAGCCACATCACCGTCTAAAATGTCCTGGATTGCTGCAAACCAATCATTAAATTGCTGCTCTTGATTAGCTTCAAATCGGCTTAATTCCGTTTCGGTGGAGCTTTTTGTTTGGTTAAACCAATCCTGGTACTGATTAAATATGGTTGTGGTGTCAACTTGGTCAACGGTGCCATGGACGATTCCGCATACTTCATTATTTAAACGTAAATCAGTTATATTAGCTTGTGAGATACTAAGTACTCCCTTGCCAATATAAACGTCAGCAAGGGCAATCTCATAAGCATCTGCGTCCCTTTGAAGAGCTGGCGCCACTGGCGAACTTGCAAAAGTACCTTTTTTGACAAGTGGTTGAATTTCCCGGTTTAGATAATTAAGCTGCAGCACAATGCGGTCGATTCGATTTAAAACCCCATCGGCCACATCGATGGTCAAGTTATAATCAGCGTCATTGGTGATGTAATAGCCGTTTATCCAAGCTTTTCCGGGCTTTAATGTAACTGACATATCTCCATTAGCTATGACCTGAAAACCGGTACTTGGGTTAGGAAATACACCGTTCGCGATAAACGTAGCAAAATATGCGGCAAAGTCCTCTGCTTTATATTTCCGATCTCCATTTACCGAATTAAACATCCCGCTTTTTATTGTCATTTTTTCACCGCCTTCTTAATCTTTTCAGTTAATGTTGGTACTGACTTTCCAACCGTAACATTGATTGTTTTAGTTGAATTCTGAAAAACTTCATCAATCTCGATAACCCGGCTGTTCATAATGATGCCAAGCTTGTCATCGCGGATTGTAATAATATCACCAAGGAAAAAATCACGGCCATACTTGGTATTTTCTTTCGTAACATCAAGCTCACAGTCAAATGAGATTGCAATTTCATTTTCAAGTAGTTTTTCAAGTCCATCCTGTTTCAACAAAAGAATATAATCGGAGTCAGAAATTGGATTATCATCCTCATCTTTTTGTTGCAAGTTTCGATCATCTACAAATAATTCACGCCTGTTCAAGCCGGCCCCCTGTTCAATAGTTGCAAATTTCCTGGCATTACCCTCACCAATTCCACCTATTAATGCCGTGTTTTTATAGTCATTGTCAGCTTCTTCATAATCCCTGGTAATAACATTAGAAAAGTCTTTTGAAAGTATACAACGGGGATTTGTAGTTTGATTGATACTCCTATCAGTACCTTCGTATACATCATAAAAAAGATTTCTTCCGTCAAACATAGACCTTATACCGATCTCATATGTGTTGCATAGGTCCTCAATTTTTTGTAATAGATTGTCATAAGATGCTTGTAATTGAATTGGTGTCCCAAACCCTTTTGATTCAGTTAATTTTATTTGTGGAATAATCCTATTTGGATTGTTTGGAGCTATGCATTCACTATTTATCATCGAACGAATAATATTTTCTGGAGTATCGTTAAAATTGTATATTCCCCATAAAATACGACGATCTAACCACCTAACAAGTGAAAAACATTTAATAGTAAGGATATCTCGTCCTTCTTCATCATCCTTAAATCCTCGGTAGTATATATACATTGCCTCACTATCATCACTTCTAAATAGAACATTACCTATTTGTAAAAGCTGTATGTTTTTGCTTGAAGCATCAACGTGAAGTTCTGCTTCACCGTGTTTCGAATAGCGTTTTCTCCATAATAAGTATGAAAAAGAGCCGATCATACCTATTCTTTTTAAATTTGAATCATATACGTAAAGCAAATACTACACCCCCACGTACTGTGGAGTAAAATAGATGCTACATTCTAAGTTCTCAACATTACTTTCAGCGTCGTAACGTATAAGGTTGTCTCCTACATCGGCCATAAAATGCGGATTGGAATCTATTGATAGATCATTAAAGACATTAGTGATGATTCCGTTCCTGGTTAATTGTACATACTCATTACCTCGCTCGGTATTTATCGTAATAACGTCCCCTGCTTCCATTTCTCTTTCAATTTTTATCAAATCTTGAGTTTCAACATTTACAATTGATGGATTGGTAAGTGTCCCTAAAGCTCTAAATTCGATTCGCATGGGAGCAGGATTATCACTGTCATTATTGACGTTCACGATTAAGGATGGTTCGCGGTACCCTATTTCAATGCCTGGAAAAACAATCTCTAATGGGAACTCAAAAGACCCGATCCAAGAAGCAATGTCAATTTTTATTTCCTTGTCATACCACCATGGCTTTGGACACAAAAGCGAAATCATATACTCCGGATATTTTTTTCTTGTTATGACAGGCGTTTTTTCCACTTTACATTTAATGAAACGTTCAATTTGTCCATTTGTATACTGCAATGTAAATGTATGTTTAGGATTAAAAAAACTTATTAATTTCGGACGATTAATTTCTTTATCTTCCCTAATACGTCCCTTTAAGACTATATTTCTTTCCTTTACTCTGCTTCCGGAATATGTTATCCCATCCTCAGCAAAGTTCGTAGTTGAAAATAGTTCATTTTCCATTGCATCTAAACCATCAGCCGATTCTAAGAAAAAAGGGCTCAACACTGATATTTCAAGTGTTTGCCCTCTATTGTTATCAAATATAAGTTTTTCGTATTGCAAGTGAATGCACCGCCTTTAAACTTGCATTGCCATCTCCTTAAGAGCATTACGAGTCAGTCTTGATGTTTCATATGGATCCAATGGTTTTGGTGAGTAAATGTTTATATTTATGTTTTGTTCCTGTTTACCACCAGCTGCCGGATTGTACTTTTTAGGAACAACAGCTTCCCCTTCATGTAAATAAGCTAGGCCACCACGTTTAACATAATTCGTTCCTACATCAAGCGACGGAATTCGAGGCAAACTAATCATACCTATGGTAGGTAAGCCAAAATCTTTTCCGCCGATACCAGGTACCCAATCAGGAACATGGAATTTAGGAATGCTATTAATTGCGCTTGCTAAACCGTTGATCATACTCTCAAGGCCAGAAATTAATCCATTTATAAAGCCTATAATGGGATTAATAACTGATTTTATACCTGCTTTTATCCCATCCCAAGTTTTTAGAAACGCTTCTTTAAATTTCCCTACACCCTTTTGTATACCGTTCCATATGCCGTCGAAAAATGCTTTAATTCCATTCCAAACTGTCGATGTTACTGAACTTATTACATTCCATGCTGCGCTTATAATCGTTTGGATAATATTCAACGCACCGCCTATGACCGATTTGATTACATCCCAAATCGCTGAAAGGATATCTTTAATGTTGTTCCATAAGCTTGACCAGTTACCGGTAAACAACATAGCAAATGCAGAAATAATATCCATAATTATTCTTAGCGCGCTTTCAATTACAGTCTTTATGACTCCCCAAACCGTCTGAATGATTTGCTGAATATATGGCCATGCCCATTTAAAAATAGCAACGATTTGATTGATCAAAGTCTCAATGAATGTCTTAATCCCATTCCATATGTTTTCAAAGGCTTGTTTTAAGTCCGGCCAAATCTCCATCCACCATTCTTTAACAGCGCCGAATTCATTCAAAATAAAGCTTTTAATGGCTTCGACTGCAGGTTGGATAACTCCCAATATTGCTGCCCAAACGGTTGCAGCATATTCCCTGATAGAATCCCAATTCTTATATAGAGCGGTCCCTATGGCCACTAGTGCACCAATAGCCGCGATAATTAGCAATATTGGAGTAGCAATTGCTGCAACGCTAGCACCAAGCATTGTCGCTGCACTAGATAAAGTGATGAAAACAGGAGCCAAAGCCATACATAAACCAACAAGGATACCGATGGCCGTTACAACTGCGGTAATGGCAGCTGCAAGCTGTGGATGTTCCCGAATCCATCCGGCAATTGCTGAAATTATGCTTGCGATCACTGTAAGCAATGGCGTCATCGCCAATTGTAATTCGGTTATTGCCTGTTTCATTTGTATGGCAGGATTAGCATTCATTTTCGAAACAGAATCATTTAATTGGTCCTGATTTGCTTTTAAATTAACCGTTTGTTTTTGTGCCCCAATCAAGGTAGAAAGAATATTACTTCCTTGGTCTTCCCACATAGTCCCAAATATCTGAACACCAAGAGCGTTTTGGGTTGTCTTATCTTTTACATTACTTAGTGCGTGTGCAACTTCCGCCATAGCTTTTTGGCCTTGTGCTCCGCCCGCGGCAACTTGTTGTCCCCATGTTTGAAGCTGTTTTGTTGATATATCTGTATTTTTTAATAATTGAGCCGTTGCCTGGGGAACTGCTTGACCAAATTCAGCAAGACGGATCCTTCCTTCTTTCAAACCGTCCATTAGGTTATCGATATTCCATGTTTTAGTATCAATTCCTGCGGCAAAAATAGCCTGAATTTGTTCGGCATTAAACCCGGCTCGCTGTAATTGTTCTCCATATTCACTAATGATATCGAGTTGATCTGGTGGAAAACCTGCTTTAAGCAATGAATTTACTAATCCCAATGCATCCTGATTTGATATTTTTAACCCGCTTGCAATTTCATTTGTTTCTTGAATGAGTTCAGTAAAGTCGATGCCATCATAAGCGCTAGCTATAACCGCAGCACCTTTTACGACGGAGGCATTCGTTTCATCGCTGATATTTTTGTTTAACGCCCATTGACGACGAACCCCTTCAAGGGCAGCTTCGCCATCAACGCCATACGATTCTATTATTTTGACTGCGTCATAAACTGATTTCTTGGACGACTCCGGAACATCAAAAGTAATATCAATTTTTGTATTGAGTGATGATAGGTCCAACGACTTTTCAACGGCGCCTTCGATCCCGCCACCGGCCATTGCCGCACCTAAAACATTTTCTAAATCGATGTCAAGCTCCTTAAATTTTTGACGGGTATCGTCAGCTTCTTTCGATAATTTTTGGAGCTCTTGCCTTACATTTTCAGCAGATTTGCCATCATCAATTGAATCCAGAGCTGTCTTTACTTTTTCAATATCAACTTTAGCACCCAGTGCCTCTTGGCTAATTTTAGATATTGCATCATCCAATTGTTTGGAATTAGCTGTGCCACTTTTAATGGCGTTTACCAATCGAATATCAAGAGTTTGAGCGTAATCATCAATGCTTGTACCAGTGGCTTGAAAGAGAGTATCCAACTGCTTTGTATATTGGGCAGAACGCTGTTGTTCTTGATCTAAGTCAATTAAAGATTGCTTAAGTCTATCTAAAGAACCTTGCGTAAATTCTACTTCTCGCCTAAAAGCTCGATATTGTTCTTCAGTTATATCACCGCGTTGAAATTGCTCCTGTACTTGTTGTTCTGCTTCCTTTAACTGACTTAATTTTTGTGATGTAACTTCTATTTGTTGAGAAAGCAAGCTTTGCTTTTGTGTTAATGCTTCAACATTTCCTGGGTCAAACTTTAATAATCTTTGAACGGCACTTAATTCACTCTGTAGATTCGAACTTTGTTTATTTACATCTTTTAAAGCTTTATCAAGTCCAACCGTATCGCCGCCAATTTCAATCGTAATACCCTTTATACGCTTGTCCATATGCTTTATCACCTGCCATTAAAAAGCATCAAAATCGGACTGAGTTGCTTGCCTTGCTTTCGTTTTCTTTTTAGGTTGATGTAATTCGATAGATTCATAAATATAATCCAGGCACATACCAACGGTCATGTCTTCCAAATCTGGTTTCGTCAATCCCAACTTATAAGAAAGAGCAAGGAACGAATCGGTCGTAATATCCTCCCCATCTGTTCCTTGCTCTCTTTCATTTACTTTTTTTTTGTTTTTAACGAGGAAAGAATTAACTCAATCAGTTCCGGAATGATATCAATCATCGGAAACTCTTCAAACTCATCAAGCCAAGTCAGCGGGTCCGGAATATCCTTGTTGGCTGTCTTGGCCAATGCCCAGGCAATATTATAAAAGACCTCAAAGTCAACTCCATCGAGGTCTTCCGGTTTAATTTCCTTTTCGTTAATGTTTTTTAATGAGTTAAGCTTCAATATTTCTGCAAAATAATCCTTGCCGAATTGAGCTTTATATCTCAGTGGTGTTGCTCCAGTTGATTTAAAGCGAATGTCTCTGCCGTCAATAGTTATTGTTTTTTCCATCTCAGATCACCTTTTTAAACCGCCGGTGTCTTTTCATATACTGCTGTGTACCATGCATCGTAAACAGCAGCAGGAGTTGTATCAGTCGTTTTTGTTTTCACTGCTCGATCCGTTGGCCGAGGGCTTGCAACAAACGTTAATTCATCAGGTTGAACATCAACTGAATCGGTTTTAGACGCGCCGGATACCTTTGGTCGATTGGCAGTACAGTTATACATGACATGCCTAGTCGCTTTAACATCACCATCAAATTCAAAGAGAAAAGCAAACGGCTTTGGCTTGGCATCGGCTTTTTCTGTTAACACCATGTCAGTATCGTCCTTCACCTCTCCAAGGCAGTCAACCGCAAATTGTTCAGGTATTAAGGCAATAGATAGTGTTCCATCATACCCTTGGTTGTTGGGAGCACTAAAATAAAGCATATCGTCGGCATAAAATTCTACCATATCGCCGCGCGGTTCAAGAGACAATTCAACCGCTCCAGGGATGGGTATTGGTGTACCATAAGTGAATTTTCCGTCTTGGCCAACAGTAATCGGTGCATAATGGACGTTTTTCAAGCCATATTTCACTTTGTTAGGCATCTAAATCACTCCTATTTCATAGATTCGTTGGTATAGTTTTTCAGATTCGATCCAAGTATCTGTGGCATCCCAGGGGATATCGTTTTGCTCAAATAAGTCCTCCAATACTTTTTCAACCGATAGATCCTTTTTCTTTGTGTAAAGTTCAACTTGAGCAATATCAATTTTTTTAAAAACTTTGTTATCAGCCATTAAATTGGAAGAATAAGCAACAAGGTAAATAATAAATGGTGGGTCTGGTGCCGGGTTTTGTTCGGTGGCAACAAAATGAGAATAAGCGACCGGATAACCAGTTTTGTCTAATATTTTTTTAAGTTTAATAATAGTCATCCTTTTATCACCTTCTCTACGCGTTTTTCAAATTGTTTAACGTAATGTTCCTCAACAGGTCGTATATGCACATGTGCTGCCACCCTTCCACCTGAACGCATTGCATGCCCATATTCTAATAGATGAGTGAGTTGATAATCAGTACGATTGCGAATAATAAAACCATTTTTTGTTTTGACTCTCCCCCACCCCTTGGCATAATTCCCGGTAAGTTTGGGACTACCATGTTTAATAGCTTTCACCATATTATTGGATATCTCATCAGCCGCCTTTTCAACCTCATCTTTAACGTCTTGCGTATATTGTTGAACAGCTCTGGTGATTTCATTTACCAGATTACCGATTTTAATGTCCACCAATGTCCACCTCACTATATAGCTCCGTGTATCCATCCATACGAGGAAAGGTTTTATAAATGGTGTATGTCTTCCCACCATATTTCACTCTGGATTCTTGATCATATTCATCGGAGTCTACAACTAATAAAATTTGAGGCTTGTAACCCAATTGACCGGCAGCCGAAAACTCCGAACGCGTAATGCTTAACTTTGAGCAAAAGATTTGCCTCTGAGTTTCTGTTTCAATATCCTGACCCAATTCATCTTTTACAGTCGAAATTGAAATTAAAAAGCACACATCATCAAGTGATATGTGCTGATTATTTCCAATGGAAGATTTAAGTGACGGCATCAGGTGTTCCCACCTTCTTAATAATTCGGTTATTTATACGGATTTGAAGATTCTTAGATAATGGAATGTCCTCCTGCCGTTTACGATAAGACCATGCAGCATAATCAGCAACAAGCATTTGATCATCCACAATGGTAAAGTCAAGGCTAACGCCCATCCTTTCGATTTCTTTCTGACTGCTTTCTATGAGATTGGAAAAATAGGCATCTCTCAAACTATGAGTGATGCCTAAGTCCAATTTCAATAATTCAAGCAGTATGTCTCTAGTTTGTTGATCCATTACTCATCAACTTCTTGGAGTAGGGATTCAATATGTTCGATAACACTTTTTCGTTTTTTCCCCACTTTTTCGTTTTTCAGAAGTAATTTAAGAGTTTCTTTATCAAGATCGGATGTAATGGCATCTTTTACAGCTGCCGCGTTACCACTAAGATCCACCGGCAATTCGGATTTAGTCTTTTTATCTTCTTTAACTTCCTTAATGAGCACTTTTCCTAACTTATTATTGGCCGTTGATAATTCTTTAATTCTTTCTTGAGATGGCTGGTATCCATCTCTGGGAAATGTTTGTCCCAAACGATATGTGAACATATCGTCTTCAGCATCCCGGAAATTTCTTACCACAACATATTTAGACATATTTATCGCCTCCTTATGCTACCGGATCAGTGATAGTGACAAGGACAAAAGCATCAGGTTTAACAGGCTTGCCATCAAAACGACCTTTGCCGCGGAAAGCTGTTTGATCCTCACTAAATTTTACATGTGTTGAATTATCGATCGTGATAGATTCACGTTCAACCAATGTATATTGGGAAAAATCACCGAATAAAACATCATCCGTGTTGAGATTGTTGTTGAATACAACACGCAACCCAACCAGATCAGGTTGTCTTAAATTCGGAAGCTTACCGACAACATTACCGTTTGCATCCACTTGGATGCTGTATTCAGCCAAGCGGTTATAGTAAGTTTGGCGTTTCATAACGGCAATAATCTCACCAACACTGTCGTCACCGGTATCAATGAGACCGAGTTGTTTGACCATATTTTTTAATAAATCATCATCTGCATTAACAGATACTTTATGATCTTCAGCAAGACTTGGCACGATACCTGTTGGTTGCTTATTAGCAGCCCCTGCACCATTGACAATGGCAGCATCCAGCGCTTTTGCAATTGCGCGTGCTATTTTCTTGGTTACATAAGCATCCAAATTGATGATGGAATCTTGCAATAAGTAATTATCAACAAAAGTGACTTTACCAACTTTGAAACCATCGAAGTCAATATTTGTGATTGTACCTACATCGCCAGCTGGTAAAGCGCCTGCTTGTTCCATCCATGTTGCTGGAGTGGTATCCGTATCCACAAGGATACGCGTTGTACCTTTAACCTGAATTCGATCAACTAAAGGATAGAGAGTCGTAAAGTCTCCCATAATATCCATGATTCTGTTAACGACAACTTCAGGTATGGTCAATTCGCCGCCTGATACAGCGCGCAGATTTTTAAATTGCTCGTAAAAATCAACAACATCGCTCCGTTTGTAGTATTCGCCTGATTTTATTAATTCGCGGACTTGGAATTTGTTCATACCTTCAATGGCCCCCTCTTTTGTTCGTTTTTGGTTAGTCGGTACTTTGCTGTTTAACTGCTCAAGTTCAGTTTCCAATTCAGATATTTCACCTTCGAGCTTTGACTTTTTGGCATCTAATTCTGCTTTTTCAGTTTCAAGGTTGCTGGCATTTTCTTCGACAGCAGCCATTTCCTCTTCAGTTTGCGCTTCCTCAATTGCAGTTTCTAACTCTGCCGTTCGCGTTTTTAAAGCCTCTTCCTGCGTGAGAAGTTCGGCAAGTGCCGTCTTTCTTTGCTCGATTTTTTTTGCAAGCATGATTTGTTTCAATGCCATTTTTTCAACCTCTCCTTCAAATTGTGTTTACGTTGTTCTAACTGCCTTTTTTGACGTTGTTCTACTTCAGCTTTTCTGGCTTGTACACCAGTATCTTCATAAGCAGGGAATGTACAAACAGAAACCTCATGAAGATCCACTTTTTTGATGGTCCATTTAATAGTTCCATCTTCACGGTATTCGGTCTCTTCGTCTAAAATATTGAAACCAAAAGAACATTGATCCACATCCCCACGCTTGACGCGTTCATATAAATTAACCGCATCCGTATCATTTGGGTTTATTTTCACTTTTCCCCATAGTCCCCGGCTGTCGGCTCTTAATTCCAAAGTTCCTGATTTGTTACGACCCAGAACGAGCGTTGTATCATGATTTATTAAAGCTCTGATATCATTGCTTAAGGTTTCATCAAAAGCCCCGGGAGCAATTTCTTCAAATGCACCTGGCCATAATTCAGTTTGCTGATTAAAAACTGCAAAATAGCCTTCAATAAACATGTCTTGGCCTTCTTGTTCGGCACGGGTCGATAATTCCGTCTGTAGACTTCTTGTCTGACGGACATCCCTATTCATTTCCATCACCACCTTTCAGTTTCTTTTGATCGCCGATCATGCCGGCAGGAATATAGTTTTCAAGAATGACCCTTTCATCTAAGCCATCAACAGGAGAAAGTCCAAGCCAACCTCTTACCTCATTTCCATCCATGATTCCGCGAACATACATGTTTGCACCTACATCTGCCAGCTCTTTTATGTCATAGGCATATAAAGAACGAGGATTAAACTTGAAATACAAGTCTGGAGAATATAGCAGTTTCCTTGTTAATTCTTGCTCCATTCCTTTAGCTATTGGTAAAAGAGTTGTATTAATGAAATTGTTAAACTCATCTTTTTTGAAATCTCCAACACCAACAAAAAAAGCCGGCACACCCAACATGCCCGCAATGGTTCTTTTATCGACTTGTACTGCATCGTTAATAGCTAAGTCCTGCAGTGATAATGGTTTGATTTGTTCAACCTTAACTAAATCAGCCGGTATGACCCATGGCTGACCGTTCTCTGTATCAGACCGATATTTTTTAAGAATCTCTTTTCGACCAGTTTCATTAGCCAATTCTTCTGTCATGGCATCAACAGCAATAATTAGGGGAGGGCGCCATTTATCAGTCATGAAATTCTTTTTGGTTATAGTGGCTTGTTTCAAATTATCTGCAATATCCTTTAAAACAACCTGAAAACCACGTCCAATATACGGACGTTCCGGATCCGGATTGATGATGAAATGAATAACCTCATCATGTGAATAAGTTTGTCCTTTATAAATAACATTGTATCCTTCGTCGGTATCAATAAAATTTATACCTGAAGGCTGCAAAGGAATTAGTTCAGAAATTAATCCGCTATCCATTTTTGGGTATACAACGCTGTTCCCTCTTCCATCCAAAAGCATGGTATAAACGATGTTATAGATCCATGCCTTTCTGGTCATTAGACTATAAGGGTTAATGTCTATTTTTCTAGAAAGTTCATTTTTTATTCGTATATCACCATTATCGGTATTCTGCATTAGATGGATAGTCATACTTGATATAAGTTCTGCAATTTTATGAACAGCCATTCTTACTTCCGGATTATCAGATAGCCGAGTATAACCTGATATCAGCATGGAAGTATCTCCGCCATTCATAAATAAGCCTACATAATTCGTTGATCTCTTTTTTTTCTTCCAAAACGCCATTTAATCACCTACCTTTTAACCATTGATTTGCAGTTGATGCCTTTTCAAGGTTTTCTAACATGCGAATGGCACCGAATACGGATGCATCGAATAAGTCAATTCTGTGCTCCGGCATGACCTTTTCGTATTGAATCATATCGTCTGTCTTTTCAACTGCCGAAACGTTCTGAACACAATACTCATATGCCTGTGAATGCAAATAATAAAAGTTTCCGTCCTTTGCTGATTTCTCAATGCGACGAAAACCCTCTGATTTTTTATAAAAATATTGAGGTTGATCAACCATTCTAAAGCCCTTACTTTTCATTGCCAAGAAAAACTCTCGACTAAATTTACGGTCAAAGCCAACTTCTTTTATCTTAAATCCCATTTGTTTCATCTTCACAAACCAATTTACAATGTCGGAATGATTTACCGTTGGCGTATTACACATATCTAACCAACCATCATCTTTCCATCCGAATAATGGGATATTGTCTTCCTCAGCCTTACGCGCAGCCGCAACTATTGGAAACCAGCCGTGTGTAATGGCTATATCAACGCCATTATAATTTCCATAGAGTGCAGCTGCCGTAAGATCATGCATCTTTGATAAATCAGCACCACCAAACCAATCAATTTTTAATTTTGCGAGCTGTTCAAGTGTCCAATCATATTTTTGATCCGATGCCCTGAACTCATCTATATTGAAATAAGCTTTGGTTGCTGCTGTATAGATATTTAGTGATTTTGCAAAAAAATCTTTCCGCTGCTGAGGGTCATTTTGTGCTTGAAGAGCGTCATTTAAAATATCCTCGGGACGAATCGTTACACCATAATTCGGATTAGCTTTTTCATGCTGAATAGGATCTGTATATTCCACATTGCCTTTTTCATCTTGGTCAGCTTTCGTAATGAATACAAAATAAGACTCATCATTTACAGTTCCATCAAGTATCTTTTTACAGTATTGGAGTCTTTGGTAACAAAAGCTGGTCATATCATCGCCAGCCGTGGTAATTCCGATCATCAATTTATTTGTGTAAGCCTTCATCGCTTCCTTGATGATGTTATATTGTTTAGGGGTTTTATAAGCATGTAATTCATCAGCGATCCCTACATTACAGTTTAATGAATCCTGCCGATCAGGATTGGCAGCTAATGCTTTAATATAGAGTGACCCATCTCCTAAATCTCCGGATATGGAATGTTCTTGGTTGTTATCCAAAATCCTAAAGTTTTGTCTTTCCCCCATCTGCTCAAGGTTAAAATTGATAAAGTTAAAACTCTGCAATGATTGCTCAAGTGCAGCACCAACAATGTAAATTTTTGATCCTGATTTTCTTTCCAGTAAAGCAAGGGCCCATGATAAGGCTGCGACGAATCGCGTTTTACCATTCTTCCTTGGAATAAAAATGAAAGCTTCTTTAAATCGGCGAATAATGGTGCCTTTAAGATAAAACCCAAGAAGGTTATAGATGATGAATTTCTGCCATGGTTCTAATAAAAAAGGCTCTCCACGTAATGGCGTGCCGTCCAATTTCTCACCCTGGTCATGGACAAAAGTTTTTTCGATTATTTGAATAACGAATTCTGCGTCTTTAGGATTAAACTCGTATTTTGGGTTCTCTAAATCTTTTAAAAATCGTTGACAAGCTTGTACCAATTCATATGCAGCAACTTTTTTTCCGCTGACAATGCTTTTGGCATACTCCATTACCAAGTCGAAATTTTTGTGTTTTTTCTTAGCCAAGCTTGCTCAACACACTCGCCAATTTCGACTTACTTTCTTTTTCTGCTGTTACATTCTCCAAAGCTTTTGGGTTCAGACAAAGACGATCGGAGTATGCCGCAATATCTTTTCTCAAACTTTCCATGGCAGTTAAAAGAGGGACTTTTCGCTCATTTGTTGCACCAGCTTTATTTGTATATTGTTCTGTAATTTGAAAACCAGACTCTTCAAACTGCTTTTCAAATACTTGGTACTGAAACAGCATTCCAGCATAAATTTTTATGATTTGATCATATTCTTTTTTATATATTCCGAGCTCTTTCATTTTTCGTTTCACTTCATTTTCAACGGCTCTTTTAGTTTTCGCCAATTGTCATCACCCCTTTTTCTCTGACATTCGCGCTATTGGAAAAACCTCCCTTGCCCCGGTCTCCCTAACCTATATTTGAATTATTAAAGGTGGGGGGGTTATTTCGATGTTTGTAATTGCATGCACAAAAATAAGAATCTCCCCATGGCAGTCTCAATGGCTTGCTCATCTTCACTTTCATATGCCTTTACAATGTCATCACAAATTTCCCTTAACTTCTTAAAGGCTTCGATTGGTTCCATAACCTCTAATCATCTCCATTCTCTTGACCCACTGCTCACCAAGCTCTGATAATCCATGGGTCTTTCGATCATGCATGCGCTCATGACATGTATTACAAAGGCTAACGAGATTACTACTGTCTAATCTTAATTCAGGACTAACCATCAATGGTCTTATATGATGAACAGTATTAGCTTCAGTAGTGCGCTCATACCGTTTGCACTCCTGGCATAGATATTCGTCACGTCTTAATACCTTCTCACGTTTATTCTTCCATCTTTGAGTTTTATAGAAGTTCACTTCAATCAACTCCAAAATTAAAAAGCACCCTATTAAAGAGTGCTTTAATAAGTATTTTAATTATCAATTAATTCAATACCTTTTTCTTTAATGTGTATCCCTTCTTGATGTACGAATACTATTGCTAAACCGTATTTTGGATCTGTTTTTCCACCGGTATCAAATACATATCCTTCGAATTCTACCAAGCCAAATCGTTCCAATCTTTTTAAATGGAAAGCTTTGTGATTATTTGATTCAAAATTAAAAGCAGTCCAATCGATTGGTTTATTATTAAAATCCTTGTCGTAAATTGCCTTCAATAACTTTTTATCAATTTCATCCAGTTTCAAATACTCCACCTCCCTTCACAAAATACTTCGACAAAAGAAGGAATTAACCTCTAATTTAAAGAAAAATGTAAAAAAGGAGGTAGTCAATATGTCAAAGAAACCAAGCGAACGAAAAGTAACTAGTAAATCTGTAGCAACAAAAGCTTCAAAGGCTTTATCAGATGGTCGATCTAGTTCTCGAACAAAATCAATTGCAGCAAGTGCCCTTGCTCAAGCGAAAGGTAAAAAAGGTAAATAAAAGTAATTTTCTATTGTTTCCGCCGCCTAAAAAGGTGGCATTTTTTTGCTTTTGAAGGAACTACCTCCTTGTATATGTTTAACTCAAAAACTAACAACCATCGACATACATATACAAAATGATCCCTTCACTAATAAGTGCAAGTCGTATGACAAGTGCACTTCAATACATAAACTGTTGCACTCACTAAAACGTGAAAACCCTTGTCATCACTGAGATAAAAAAATTTTTTTAATGAGTGCACACTATACATATTTTTGTTGTACTGATAAGGATAAAATTTAAATAAGCCTTACTTTGTCGATGGCCTTATCTATTTCATCTTGCGTGATTCCGATGTACCTTAATGTGATTTCAGGGCTCGAATGATTAAATAGTTTTTGAAGCGTAGCTACGTCCTTTGTCTTTTTATAAAAGTGATAACCAAACGTTTTGCGCAAAGTATGTGTACCAATTTCTTTTAGATTAACCTCTTTGGCAGCCTTATTTAATATCCGGTATGCTGTAGACCGGTCTATCGGTCTATTTCCCCCTTGCCTACTTTTAAATACATAATCACCATCATTCAACTTGTCTGCATAAGAAATAAGATACTTTTTGATGTAACCTGGTATCCTCACTTGTTTTCTGTACTTCTTACTCTTTTTTGTTTTCTTCTCCCATATCCATATATGGGATTGGTACAGGTCTTCCTTTTTTAACGTTAATAAATCGGAGATCCTTAATCCTAAAGAAATACCAAGCAAGAAAAGAATAAAATTACGCTCGCTTTGTTTCCGCAGTACCTCATACATTTGATTTATCTTTTCTTGATCACGAATGGGCTGCACAAAGTTCATGAGTCTCAATCTCCTTTCTTACTTTGCATTGTGCGCGTTTTAATGTGGTTTGGATGGTGCTTTTCTTGACTGATAACAATTGTGCTATTTCCTCGAGTGAAAGAAGTTCAGCATAATGTAATATATATACCTCGCGTTCCCGGTCCGACAAAGTTCGTAATGCCTTTTTGATAAGATTTTTATCCTCTAGCGATAACTCACTTTTTTTATGACCAAGAATGTTATATTGAACACTGTCCATCATCATGGGATCCACTAAATAAACATTTACCCTTTCGGCACCACGTCTTTTACCAGGTTCTCGTCCGCTCCGAATCCAATCAATCACAAATTCTGTATCCTTGATCATGCTGCTTATGATTTTCTTATTGGACTCTCGTTCTGCCATATCCTTAATCATCTCTGTTTGTCGGTAAGCTTTCCTAAGTAACCTTACTGTTTTTTTGTATTCATATAGCAAAACGCGCAACATGATCAGCTCCTTTGACGATAAGCTCCTTTGTACCTCTTATAAGTCGGTCGATTAACCCCCATAAGGTCTTTAATCTCGCGTTCGGTTAGTTTTTCATGATCGTGTTTTTTTCTCGGTTCATGTCGTTTCTTGGAAATACCAAGACGTTTCAGCTCGCTTTGAATCGTCCTCATCGCTGTTCTCCTTTCACAAAAATAAAAGGACACCAAACAACGCATTTGCGTCATTTAGTGCCCTCCGGTTGTCCGGTCGGACTATATTCTTGTTTTTGTTGTTGTTTTTATCTCACATACTTTCCCTTGATGAATGGTCAGCGTTAATTCACCGTATTCCGGCAACTCATATTTTATAAGCTGGCCGTCTTTTACTATGCATAGCTTAGAATTGTCCAGTAAATCAATGGTTGCTTCCAACTTGTTCTCTTCCATCCCGGCCACCCCTTGTGATAATATGTAGTTAGGATCAACGTTTGGGGTAGCCGGCGAATGGCCGGCTTTTTTATTTTTTCGGCTTTTCTTTGAGTGATTCTCTAGCCTCTTGCCGTATAACTTGACGTTGCCATTCAACCGATCCCAATTTTGGTTTAGCTGTAGCTAAAGTCCGTTTTGTTCTCAATCCTTACACCTCCTCAGTTATCATTCACTAGATTTTTAGATTTCCATCAACTCATAACCATGCTCTTCAACATTTGCTTCATACAGTTTTTTGATTTGGTAATCATCTTTCTGCTGCCAATAACTCTTTGGAAAACCAGTAATCAATGAAAGCCATGCAATCATCATCAGTCGCTCCGATTCGGGCAATTTTAGAATGGGTTGCTTCTCCCTTAATCTCATTTGGTATTCCTCGCTTTTAATGATGGGAATTCCCTTTCAATGAAACTATTAATTGATTGGATCATGATATTTGTAAGCATATCACTGAACTGGCCATTCTCGATTTCATAAGTGGCAAATCTATAGCCACATTCCAAACATTCCCTCCTTCGATAAATCTTACTTTTCCGTTCCCTGACATCTACAACTTTTGTATTACCTTCACATACAGGGCACTTCATCAATAACCACTTTCTTGTCTTTGATGGTTGATTTTGTTTTTCTCAAAATATGCTTGCTCAATCTGATCCCATGTAAATCCGAGCATTTCACCGAGACCTAAGAACAAATTAAATACAGTGACATAATGTTCTAACTTTTGAAACCATCGTAATGACGCGGTAGCATGGAATAAAGCGATAAATTGGTTAATTAAGTCTAACTCCTTATATGGTTTTGGTGAGGTTATATTTTTATCGAAACCTAGTTGATTTCCAATTGAAAGAACAAAGTGAAATTTATCAACAAATTCTTCAAGTAATTTTGGACGGGGTTCTTGGTCGTTACTCCAGTGTTTAAATCCACGCCATTCATTAGCACATTCGGCCAATTCCACTAATGAGGCTAAAATGATGTTTGGTAATAAATCTTGTCCCTCAAGCTCCTTTTCTTCAATGATTCGCTCGTCTAGTCTCCGCTGCGCATCAAACAAATTAGATAAATTCATCCAACAACCTCCTTGTTAGATCCCTTTTGTAGGTTTAATAAAAGGGAATTGAATGCTAGTTCCTTAGTGCCTACTGCTTTTCTGATTTGTTTCTTTGGTACGCCAATTTCCAGGAGATACATCATTTCCGATGTCGTCATATTCTCGCCTTTAGACAAAATCTGATTGATTTTTTTGCTCTCGTCATTACTATCAGTTAGGGTCTTACCGAGTGTCTGGAGCTTGTCCAGTATCGGGCAACCGACACAAACTTCCATGTAATCAGGAGTAGAGCGGTATGGGCATTTATGGCAGTTCTCTTCGATGATGTCATTGATTTGTTTTACTATTGCTGTACGCTTTTCCCGATCCATAACATCAGTCGCCATTCCACTCACGCTCCAATTTCTCATCAAGCCGGCCCGTTTTGTAGGCTACGGCGCCAACAATGACTGACGAGAGTAACCATGCAACGATGAGTAATGTTCCCGTTACAAAATCATTCATTTTATCACCTCATTTTTTATGTCCTACAAACTGTTCAGTAAAATAAAGGGCATTTTTATGATGTTCAGATGTTTGTTTTTAGCAGTTTTGAACGTTTGTCCATATCATTCAACTTTGATATCCCATAACATGCAATATCACTCATTAAGGTGGTGATATAAATGAGTTATCAAATGGGTGGTGGATACGGATATGGTTTTAACTTTGCGTTAATCGTCGTATTGTTTATCCTCTTGATTATTGTTGGTACATCCTACGTCTGGTAGTCCGTTAAACCATAGCCGTAACACCAAAACTCATATCGTCACCTTCAGCTATTCGGCGTCCTGTATAGGGCGCCGTTTCTACGTGATACGAATCAAAATAACGTTTGCTGAATGAATCCTTGTTCTGCAGCAACTGGATTAATCCAGAGGACTTCTTCTCTGATTGCTCCAGCCTCAGCTTTTACTCGTTTTGTTTCCCGTTGCCAATGTTTTAAATAATTATCATAAAGGGGATGAGCATATCCGGATAAAATGACCGGACCCGGGTGTTTATCTAAAAGGTGAATAAGTTCCTCATGATCATCTTCTGTCATTTCGTGTTTATAACTTGATGTGGTACGCGTCGATAAAATGTAAGGTGGATCCGCATAGATTAAAACATTCTGCCTCGAGTATCTTTTAATTAATTCAATCGCATTTTGGTTTTCTATTTGGACACCTTTTAATCTTTCAGCAACGAGCGAAATCTTTTCCGGAAATCTTAGCCATTCTTTACCGGGTAACGGACCATTTAATTCGATCATGTTTCTCCAACCCGTACGATGTGATGTTTTACCACCGCGACCCTGCCAAAGCCTAACGATATATCTTCGAGCTCGTTCTAATTCATCTTCTGCCTCGAGATAACTTTTTAAATATTCTTCTCGACTATACGGAGTAAATCTAATCGCATATGCCAATTCATCTGGCCGTTCTCGTATTACTTTAAAAAGGTTGACAATATCACCATCAAGGTCATTTATGGTTTCCAATGGGCTTCTCTGCTTCGAAAAGAGTACAGCCCCGCTTCCGAAAAATGGCTCAAGATATGTTTGATGCTCTGGAAAATGACTTATTATCCAATTGGCTATACTCCATTTGCTACCTGGATAATGTAATATCCTTGGAATAGTCATACATATCCACCCTTTTAAACGATTAAAAATTAGAATAGACTCACCGATCCCTCCCCTCAAAGATTGCTTAACATTGACTCAAGCGCTTTGACTCTTTTTTCAAATTCCTCCGGTGGTGGTTCTTCCACGAAGTTTTCACCCTCCTTCATCCATTTCGGAATGATTTCTGTACGCTGATTACCAACTCTTAGCCTTTTGATTTTGTTATCCCTTTTGTTGGTTTCGTAGGCTCTTATAGCTTCCAAAGTTCGAAGATTATTAGAATGCCATTCTTTGAGTATCGATTCGCAGTACTTAAAATTCCGCACGTTATTCTTCAAAGCGATCTGCATGGCTGCGATCACGATATCCTGGTTTTGATCAAAGTCATCGACCCACTGTTCGATGGATTCAATGACAAATGGACTTGCCATACCAAAGTTCTCGATGAAAAAATCCGACGCCGCATGTTTACTTTGGCTACTTTCTTTACTCTTCTTTACTTTACTTTCCTTTACTTTACTTTCCTTTACTTTACTTTGGGGATTATTGTTTGCGTAAACCTCGATTGGCTTATCGTTTATGTCAACAATAACCACGTTTTTGTATCCATTTAATTCATCATCCGATAAAAGACAGTAAACATCGGTGATTTTGGTTTTGTTTCTCCGCGCTGTTGCTTCTAAGTATCTTCTTTGGATTCCACGAGATGTAAGGATTCCATGCTCTTCAAACATTTTTTTGCTGAATAAACCCCATTTTAGGCAATCGTTTACGACATCAATAACTAGGTTAATGTCTACATTAACTACCTTTGAAAAAAGTAATTGTTCCTTTTCGCCCCACTCATAAAAGTATCCGTTGCGATAGATACGCATTAAAATCTTGACGATAATCGCAAATCCGATCGGCCCATGCTGCGCTTCAATGAGAGCAATCTTTTCGTCTTGATCTATGTCTACATCGAGCGGAAAGTAATCTAAACCTTCCTTTTGAGGTCTTGCCATTACCTCATCCTCCTAACGTTTTTCGCAGATTGCTGCCATGCCTCGAATTTTAATTAACCTGAGTTCTGGAAAATTATGCTCAATATAAGCCCTAACATATTGCTTAAATAACCGTTGCCCATTATTTAGTCCTTTTGCGAATAAATACTCATGAGGAATTGGTATTTCATAAAGAATAGTAAACGCCTACCTTAAAATGTTATAATTAAGTTTGTAAAATCTTTTATTGATCAGCTTTTCAATGGCTGATCTTTTTATTTTGCTGCCTGATATTGTCCATTGAGAAGCTTATCCGCTACCCTTATAGCGTCATCCAAACGATCCACACGCGAAAGATATTCCGGCATCGATAGTTCCTTTAATCCATGACTAAACTTATAGTTTTCAATCAAAAGTTTTAGGTTCGTCCTATAGGCTGTGTTAAATGCCGACCGAAAGTGTTTCCATGCTTTAGCGAATGAATAACCATTACTTCCGGCATATAAGCGAATCATTTTGTTTAACCGCTGTTGCTTATCTCCTATGGTGTCGATCTTATCGAAGTTATCTATCCGATGATGTGCTGCGGCTAAATCATTTTCAAGCCGGTTAATGCGCTTTTCCTGCTCAACAAGTTGTTGGGCGGCCATGAGCATCATTTCAGCTTGAGTTTTTGGCAGTTGGTACTGTTGACGATATTGTTTTTCCACCTTAATGAAGTATTTTCGTATTGCCCTTCCAGCCTCATTGTTCTGGACCATAGCGATTTCTTTGGCTGTGTCTAAAGTCAAATGATACTCCCTTGTTGGACGCCCCCCACTTTTACTCAAAAATGAGTAAAAGTCTTCACCTTCGATAAAGCCATAACTATCAATCATTCTGGCAATCCAATCGTTAAAACGAGTCAATATGAATAGCTTTTCATGAAGTACCCTGGCATTTACAATTTTTTCGCCGGTTTCGGTTTCATAGATCGGCATGATATCATTGGCAATGACTTTAAAAACTTTCATTGTTTCACCCTCTCCTTTTTTACAATTAGCATGACCGCAATATGTAATAAGTCGCCGTTCATATTTATCACGGTTCCGATCATATTTGGCACTTTTCGCGCCGTTCGAGTCATGAGGAGAGTGGAAACTCATGGCTCCAACGGCGAGAGCGACCGCGGTCGCACTTGCCATCAAGGGGGAAATGATATAAAATTTTGTTGGGTTATGCGCTGACTTTGTCAGTGCTTTTTTCTTTTTCAAAATGATCAAGCATGTCCCCGATCGTAATGATCTTCCTGAGTCCCGTCGAGTATTTAACATTTTCCAATCGTGCGTGAAGGTCGCCGTCTGATACATAGTCAGCCAGGAAATTGCTGATTTTTGTCACCCTTGTTTTCCTCCTTTTTGGCGTTTTCAGCTATTCGATTGATAAGTCCTATAATCCCGAGGCTCTCTTTGTTGAGTTCCACGTTTAATTGCTTAATGCCGTTGATCCACGCTTCATAGGTCATTTTCATTCCTCCTTTTCCACGATATGTATTTGGCACGGACCACTCTAATTCGGTCTCCCGTTTGCTGGCGCACTTTCGCGCCGTTCGAGCCATGAGGAGACGAACGTGTTTGTGAGTGGAAACTCATGGCTCCAACGGCGAGAGCGACCGCAGTCGCACTTGCCATGGTTAGCATCAGGGGGTATAATGGAGTTGGCGTTAGGCTGTCGCATTTGCGACAGTCTTTTTATTTAGTTTTTTTCTTAAGTCCGCTTCGATTGAAGCAATTTCGGTCTTTATCAAACCAAATTCAAACGCTGCTTGACTGATTTTTAATGTATTTTGCTTGGTTGAGAGACACCACTGCAAACCGTTAAAAAGAATGTCCTTTTTAGCCTTAAGGCTTAGGTATTCGCCGACTGTAATTTCACCCATGTAAATGGACCTCCTCAATTTTTATGACGATTTCTGAATATCCTCGCGCGATCAAGTTTTGCTTCAACAATTCAAGCTGTTCTTGTTCACGTTTGTATGCATAAAGCCTTTCTAATTTTTTATGGCATTCATACGCCATATCGAATTTTCCTCTTTGATTGAAGTGATCGATAAGCTTCACTAATCGCGTTGCTTCAAGTAGATGTTCTGACATAACTTTTTCTTCGAGCTTTTGCAAATTTCTGAACCCCCTTCGTACACGAATAGGTTAAACTGCTTGTCCAACGCTCTTGATAAAATTTAGCGCTCACCGCGCTTGAGTTGATATTCGTGCACTATTTTCAGTCTGTTAGCATCCAATCCGAACTCTTCTTCTAAGACACCTTGCATGATTAGGGCCTTTTCGATGACATCACGGATCTCATGCCACGTTTTTTCAGCCGTCTGCTTTCTTTTTTCCGGATCAAGATGTCGCGCCAACAAGAGACCCTCCAATGCTTCTTCTGCTTCGTTAAGTTCCTTCAAAAGTAAATCCTTTAGTGCGGCCGGGTGAAGATCTAAGTTCGGGACCTCATCTAAGATGTTTGATATGTATCCGCCGCTCTTTTCATCAATTATCGTCAGAGCAAGTCGCCAATTTAGTTTAGCAATGGCAGGTTCATGATGTTCGGCAATTTTCTCCTTACCATGTTCCAACTTTGAGATTAACGAACGATCGACATGAAGTTCGTTAGCAATCTCTTGTTGACTCAATCCTTTCTGTGTCCTGTAAGCTAATAAGCTTTCACCAATCGACAAATTACATCTCCCTTTCTTTCACAAAAACGATATTTAGTTGTGAAGGAACAAATCGTTAAAATAATCATCAGGATAGAGCTTTTAATTCATTAAACAGATCCCACAGGTTTTTAGTACTCACCGATTGATGTTCATCCAGAAAGCGAATACTATTTTCAACTTGACTTAAAAAATTTGCATCAGGTTTAATATTGGATCTGAGAAGCTCTCTGATCTCGTGTTTGATACCATCTTTGAGGAAAAGAAGAACTTCAAAAGGGATGGTCTTTTCCATGTCATTACACCTCCTTGCCTTTTCTTATGAGCTCATTGATGATCGACCAGCCGGCATTATGGAATTCTTTCATCACCCGGTCGAATTTTTCAGGAGTTATCTGCTTTGGTGCCACCACATGGACCGTGGTATTGCCGAACTTATATGTGGCATCATATTTTTCTTGTTGCTCAGTCATGCTGGCATTCCTCCTCGGTACATCCATATGATGTTGATCGAGAAGGACAGCCCTGTTAATTGCCATGGTCATCACCTACCTTTTAAGGAGAAAACACTTTAGTGGTTAACTTGCCTATGCCGAATTTTGTTCACTCTTTGTTAACTCATCATCCAAAAAAATATCGTCGGGTTTTAAGTTAAACACTGAAGCTATCTTAGTTGCCAATTCATAAGATAACCCTCTTTCTCCATTTTCAATTTGCCAATAGTAAGGTTTACTTACATTTATTTCATCGGCAACCTGTTGTAAAGTCATCTTATGAAGTTTTCGTATCTCAATCAATTTATTTCTTTTCAAATTTTTGCACCACCTTCTGTTAACCTGTTGTTAACTCAATTATAGTTAACATCTTGTTAACAGTCAAGCTTTTTTTATAAAAAAATTTCTATTTAGTTAACTTTATTTACGTTAGCATATGGTTAACCTATAATTTACTTAGGCCAATTATGGAGAGGTGTATTATGGGATTTCCTGAAAGACTTAAGGAATTAAGGTATCAAAAGAAACTGACACAAGAACAACTAGGTGCAAAAGTAAATGTTACAAAAGTTTCAATATCGGGATATGAAAATGGAAATAGGACACCAGATACTGAAACTCTCCAAAAATTAGCAGACTTCTTCGAGGTATCTGTAGATTATTTGCTTGGCCGTACCGATAGCCCCAACTCAGGTAAAGAAGAATTCGAAGATCCGGAACTTGGCCTGTGGTTTAAGGAATTAAAAGAGGCATCGCCAGAAAGACAGGCTGAACTTAGACGGTTCTGGGAATTTATAAAACAACAAGAAAAGGATCGAAAACCTGGGGATAAGCAAGGAGAATAAATTTTTACATCTAAGACGTGCAGAAGTTTATAGCATGTCTTTTTGTTTTCTAAATGTTCTGTGCTATGCAAGCTTTTGGGTGGTGTGACTTTGAAGACGTCAATAGGTTGTTTAATTGATACCGAAACAACAGGGTTAACCCCAGGAATGGATGAAATCATTGAATTTGCTGCCATTTTGTTTTCCTTCAATCAAGAAACCGGTGAAATTCTCGAAGTGATTGAGGAACATACTTATCTTCGGGAACCACTTTCGCCGGCAGCAATACAAAATTATGATGTTGCTTTTAGGATCCACGGCATCCCTTTTAAGAAAGTAAAAGGGAAAAAATTCGATGATGACGTCATTAAAGGTATTTTTTCACGGGCTGACATTCTTATTGCCCATAATGCGTCCTTTGACAGAAGTTTTCTATACCATATGTATCCGGAAGTTAATAATCATAAATGGCATTGTTCTATGCGCCATATTGCTTGGAAAGATTATGGCCATGCCAATAAAAAACTCATCACTTTATTAAAGGATCATGGAATAGCCACTGATCAATCACATAGGGCATTGGATGATATTATGTTGCTTCTAGAACTTCTAAAAAGAAAAAACCCTCATGGAGATTATTATCTAAAGGAAATATTGTCCCATAGGCCCATGAGAAAATATCAACCGAAAGAAACCAATTTTAAAAGATCTGATACATATATATTTACTCAAGAAAGGACAGCAACTCAAACGAATACACTTACTCAACCTAGGACATTTACTCAACCAAAGACGCCTGTACAATCCATGATTGCAACAACAGAAGAAAAATCCAAACAATGGGACAATCCAATAGTTCGATTATTTTATTCCAAATTCGTCATCCTTTTTCTAATTACTTTTCTGGGAATCGCAAACTTATTATTGAGCCTTGTTTATGGCTGGATTTATTTTATCGTATCTGAATTTATAACATATTTACTTTATAAAGCGCTAACTAATAAACGGAAAGAAATCCTTCGCTTGAAAAGGCAAGGGTAATATGCCTTTGATTATTTAGATCTTGAAATCTAAGGATAAACAAAGAGAATAAATTAAACATCAAGGTATCTACCCAATTTATGTTTTATAAAGGTGGGTTGTATTTGGAACACTTCGAAATAAGTATAGAAGAAGCACTTTCGTTTGAACGTGAAATTGGAAATGGTAATACAAATCCCTTATTGATGAGATGCACTAACGATACATTTGTAGTTAAAGTCATGGAAAATCCTGAGGGACCAAGAGTATTAATAAATGAACTTGTTTGCTACAAATTAGCCAAATTATTAGGTTTACCCATACCAAATGCCGCGCTAATACATATAAATAATGAGATGATACAATCGTCAAAACGCCTTCAAGAATTAGGTATAAGACCAGGTATTCATTTTGGAAGCAAATTCATAAAAAAATCAACACCATCAATACAACCTCCAATGCTTCGAATCGCGGTGAATACTGATGATATTCCATCCATTATTTTGTTTGATCAAATAATTTACAATGATGATCGGACAGAAAATAAAGGCAATTTATTATTTGATTTAAAGGAAAAGAAAATAATAATTATCGATCATACTCATGTTTTTAAAATTGGAGCATTATGGGATAAATATCAATTAGAACAGATTCATAAAGAACCTTTAACTCTTGTCAAAGACTTTCATGGACACAATTATAAAGTTTTATTAAAATACATTAATGGTTTTAATCCCTTCCACAAAGTAATGGTTAAAATTTCACAATTAACTAAGTCCGATATTGAATGGTGTTGCGATGAGATACCAGAAAGTTGGGGATTAAATTCCGATGATAAAAATGGTTTAATCGAGTTCATTTGGTATAGAATAAAAAATAAAAATGTCTTTTTGGATTTATTAAAAGATAAATGTCCGGATTGGAAAGGTGGTGAACTCGATGCGATCTAGCATAGTTCATTATTCAGTATGTAGATATGTTCCAGATATAATGAGAGGCGAAGCAATAAACGTAGGCGTTTTAGTGCATGTACCTGAAGAGAAATTTTGCCATTTTTATAAAACAAAAAACCTCACTCGGATAAAAAACTTTGATGATGAGCTTGAAATTGATGTAATTAAAGTGCTTCTAGAATCGCTCGAGTATCAATTTAATACTAACACAATCCACTCTCCAGATTTGAAAGGGCTAGAATATGATGATTTCTTAGAAAAGGAAACATCATATTATGTAAATCAATTTCAATTTAGCAATATAAAGACTTTCAGTAGTGATGATTTAAGCGAAGATATTGAAGATTTATGTAATATTTATTTATATTATGATAAAAAGAAGTCGGAACGAATAGATAAATATAAAGTAAAAAGTTTAGTTTCAAAAATAATTACAAGCAGTAAATTGAAACCTTATGTTGATCGGAATCCAAAATTAAAAAATAATTTTCAACAACAAGCATTTGATTTTTCCTTGAAGTTAAATAATCATGAGACATTAATAAAAGCTTTAAGTTTAGACTATAGAAGACACAATAAAATGCTTAATGAAATTAAATCTTTTTTGTATGATCTACTTTATTTTAAGTATTCCAGCAGTCTTGATACTTCTGATATTAAAGTTGTTGTTAATAATACTCAATTTGAAAAAAAATATGAGAGGATAGCTGTTGAGGAACTTAAAAAATTTATTGAAGTATATACTCTTGAAGAGTTCTCAAAGTTTATTGATAAAACAGAATCAATTTTATACCGTAGTTAATTTTCAATACCCATTTACTGGGTGTTTTTTTTTGCTTATAATAAGATGAGAACGTATATTCCTATATATAAAGGGGGGCAGTTATGAGCTATAAATATACCATACTAGAGGAACAAGTAAGGAACTTATATTACCATATTCGAATATTGCAACCAGAAGACCTTAATTTAAACGTAATTGCTATACGTTTAAATATATGGATACATTATTCTAAAGAATTTAATAGTCGTGCAGTTTGCAGAAAAGGATTACACAGTATTATTATCAATGAAAACCAATCATTTCAAAATCAATGGGAAGATTTCGGGCACGAATTGTGCCATATCTTAAATCATGAAGGGAATCAACTAAACCTCCCCCCTTCTTTTGTTGAATTCCAAGAACAAAAAGCCAATAATTTTATGCTGCATTTTTGTGTGCCAACATTTATGCTTAGGGAATTATATTTACCACCGGAACATACCGTAGAATTTATTTCCGAAACATTTAATGTGACCTATAAAACGGCCAAAATTCGCCTGGAGATGTACCAAAGACAACTTTATCAACATAGATATGACGAATATCTGCGCGAGGTTTCCCGTCCAAAAACTAAACCATTTAATCTAGCTGACTGTTCCGACGAAACCAAAAGAATCATGTACAAGCTCCAACAACAATTAAAGAAAAAGGAACTGGTTTACAATGAAGGTTAAAGTTTTTTATGATACTGATGTAGATGGCAGCCTATTCCCTAAGTGGGCTGTGGTCAATTTTAGCGTGTCTGGTGTACCATGGGAATCATCGACTATTTATGTTGATGTAATGGCACCATTTGAACGCATCATTGGTGAAGACTTTGGCGATTTAATTGGGTGTTCTGTTAATATTGAGGATTTATTGATTAACCTTGATAAGCCCAACTCATTTGGAATAAACCTTAAGAATATCCTTAAGAGATATAAAGGTTACGACTTATCTGAGGTTGAACATTTAATTATTCAAATATCCGACATCGAAGATGTCATGCAAATGAAGGTATATCGTGTGTAATATTATCATAAGGGGTGATTTTTAGTGGATCGCATAGCCATGTATCTGAGGAAATCGCGTGCGGACCTCGAAGCCGAAGCCCGTGGCGAAGGTGAAACGCTCGCAAAGCATAAGAAAGCACTCCTTAAATTAGCCAGGGAGAAAAACCTAAATATCGTTAAAATTTACGAAGAGATAGTTTCCGGGGAAACCATAATTCACCGGCCTCAAATGTTAAAACTCTTGGAAGAAGTCGATCATGGAAAATATGATGCTGTACTCTGCATGGATCTTGACCGACTCGGCCGCGGGAATATGCAAGATCAAGGACTTATTCTTAACACATTTAAACAATCAAATACAAAAATTATCACTCCGCGTAAAACATACGATTTAAACAATGAGTGGGATGAAGAGTACAGTGAATTTGAAACCTTTATGGCTCGGCGCGAGTTAAAAATTATCACCCGCCGTATGCAAAGTGGCCGTGTCCGGTCCATTGAAGATGGCAATTATATAGCCACTAATCCCCCATATGGATATATAATTAAAGAATTAGATAACGGCCGAACGCTTGAACCCCATCCCGAACAAGCCGACATAGTACGGATGATTTTTGAGTGGTATACACATGAGGATGCCGATAAACGGATCGGCACCAACATGATCGCAAATAAACTAAATGAAATGGGTATAAAAACGTACACCGGCAAGACATGGCAAAGCTCATCCGTACTCAATATTTTGAAGAACGCCGTTTACGCCGGAAGGATTCAGTGGAAACGAAAAGAGATTAAAAAGTCCACTGAACCAGGTAAAGTAAAGGACACAAGGACGCGGCCAAGAGATGAGTGGATTGATGTTCAAGGAAAGCATGAACCGTTAATCTCTATGGAGGTTTATCAAAAAGCACAAGAAATCCTAAAAACCAGATATCATGTTCCCTATCAGCTAACCAATGGAGTCCGTAACCCTTTAGCCGGTATAGTAAAATGTGGATTTTGTGGTGGATCCATGGTTTTCAGGCCATATGTAAAACAAAAACCACACATTAAGTGCTACAATCAGCCAAGATGCCGATGTAAGGCATCTAATTTTGAACTTGTTGAACAGAAACTACTTCATGGTTTAAAGGAATGGCTAGAAGCGTATAAAGCGCAATGGGAGGTCCATAAGCCAACAGAAACAGAGATCGGAATAGATGAGTTATCCCTAAAGGAAAAATCGATCCATGCGCTTCAAAAAGAGCTTGAACAATTAGAAATACAAAAGAGTAAGCTTTTTGACTTGCTTGAACGCGGGATTTATACAGAGGAAATTTTTTTGGAGCGTTCTAACAACATTGCCAATCGAATCAACGAAACTCATACCGCTATCGAGAAAATCGAACGAGAAATTGAATTTGAACGCGAAAAACTAAAAGCTAAGCAAGACATCATTCCTAGGGTTGAACATGTATTAGATCTTTATGACAAAACCGATGACCCAAAAAAGAAAAACGCCCTTCTCAAATCTGTTCTTGAGAAAGCCGTTTATAAAAAAGAAAAATGGCAGTGTAGAGACGACTTTGAGCTCATTCTTTATCCTAAAGTGCCGCATTATTATCTTAGACAGATAACATCATGAGGGGAACGAAATTTCACTCATCGATGTTCTGAAATCCAAAAATAAGGATATCGTCGATGAGATCTCCTTAAAAATGGAGAAAAAGAAAATATATGAGTACTTACACATTCTTGATGACCGGGAAAAAGAGGTCGTTATTGCCCGCTTCGGGTTGGATAACCACAAAGAATTGACGCAGCGAGAAATTGCGAAAAAGCTCAACATCTCTCGCAGTTACGTCTCACGGATTGAAAAGCGCGCCTTGATGAAGCTATTTAATGAATTTTACCGGCAGCCAAATCGAAAAAGCCGTTAATGAGTAAGGGGATTGCCTTAAACAGGTAGTCCCCTTCCACCAATTTAATCACTAATATTAAACACCTATAACAGACATAATATTTGGATGCCGCTCTGTAAAAAATCGCTAAAATTCAGCAGCTTCCAGACAGCCCCGTTACAAGGAAGACCGCTGTCCTCGGCTTTTTTTCAAAACCACATAAGCCATTTATTCCTTCATTTTCTTCCATTCTCTCATTTCATTAATCTTTTTAAAAGTACAAGTCTCACTACAACCCATATTCCTCGTGTTCAACACAAGACCTATTTTGATACACACACGGAGTTTGTCTGACGAAAAAAATGGCCATGTTTTTGTAACAAAAGCACAACCACCAATGGCAAAAAATGCAGAGAATACCCACTTTCTGTTAAACATTGTTTAAAAATATTACAAAACCCGTCGATTTTTGAAATATAACTTAAATAATTAGTAAAATAAATCCGACCAAAGGCCTGCTATAATAGAAATAAATAAAAGATTAGCGTTTTCATAGAAACCCATTTGTTAGGGGGAGGACCGATGGGGAACAAATTGACGACGACTGTTGCCGGCCTTTGCGCCTGCGGAATGTTGCTGGTTGCGCCATTAAGTGCCTCGGCAGATACATACTCATCTTTGGTAAAACAAAAAAATTCCGTTACCAAGCAAAAACAAGCTGTTAAAAGCGATTTGGAAAAGCTAAAAAGCCAAATTGAAACATTGACCGGAAACATTTCCAAAACCCAAATCGAAATTGGCAAAATCCAAGCCGAAGTGACGAAGCTGAATCAATCCATTGCGGAGACGCAAAAACGGATTGATGAACGGCAAAAGCTGTTGAAAGATCGCATGGTCGCTTCTTATAAAAACGGCGGGTCTTCTGTCAACATTTTAGAAGTGCTCATGGGTGCTGACAGCTTCGGTGATTTTATCAACCGGGCAGTAGCCATCTACAATATTACCGACCATGATAAAGATATGATCCAGAAACAAATGGCTGACCAAAAGCTGTTAAAGGATCAAAAGGCAAAAGTCAAAAAGGACTTGGCCAAAACGGAACAAAAACTACAAGAACTCAATCAACTCGTCGCCAAAATTAAAGCCATTCAAAGCGAAAAGCAAACAACGCTTAATGATTTAAATAGTAAGGAAAATAAACTTCTTGCACAAATTCAAAAGGAAAACGCAAGAAAAACAGCATCAGTTACGAGACCAAACAGCGGGCAAACGGTAGATGCCAACACCATCGTGCAAATGGCCTATATTCCGCAAAGTGCAGCCAATGGCGATATCGGCGACCTCGTCAGTGCCGCCCGTCGGTATATCGGTCACTCATCCTATGGGTTCGGGGCCATGGATCCCGTACACGGCGTCTTTGACTGCTCGGGATTTGTCAACTGGGCCTATCAGCAAATTGGCATCAATCTTGGTGCGCGTTCGACATCCGGACTGCAGTATGTCGGCTCTCAAGTCTCCCGAAGCGAACTGCGTCCCGGCGACTTGGTTTTCTTCAATACATACAAGCATAACGGTCATGTCGGCATTTACATTGGTGGCGGTCAATTCATCGGTTCTCAAAATGGAACAGGCGTTGCGATTGTCAGCCTGAGCCACCCCTATTGGAACAGCCGCTACAGCACAGCGCGCCGTGTGCTTCATTAAGGAATGAAAAAACGAGGCTGTCTCTCATGTTCTGATCAGGACATTGGAGACAGCCTTTACTTTTTCTATCGCTCATGTCTATCATTTGCCCCTCTAAAACTTGCCTTCTGTCCTTTTCTCCCTTTAAATACTTCCTGCTGCAATTTCCTTCTAAGGACTAAAATTTCTATTTTACTATTCAACAGGTTTTCCATTTTTCTATACAAGTCATTTGCCAAAGTCACATATGTATGAATATGGGGGTGTCGAAACATGAATTTAACGGTCATGATTGTCGGGGCGATTGCTATTTTCTTTCTGATCGGCCTTGCTGCACACTTTCAAGTAACCCGCTCCTTAACCAAGTGGCTGGACGAAGTGCAGAATCTTGCTTTCGATCGCACAAGCCGAAACCCACCATCGCCTTGGCTCGGCGTAGTCATTGAAGAGTATCGCAACCATCGCGTAAACCAAATCCCTGTCAATACCCAAGCATTGATTGAGAAACATTTGATGCAACAACGGGTGGTGCTTGCTGGAATTTTTCCCGCTCCAATTGGTAATGTCGCAAAAATGATCGGCTTTATTCCATCTTTTACGATCATTCTTGGTGTCCTCGGCACCTTTATTGGCCTCACGCAATCGCTGTTTGCAATGCAGCATACCCTGCTTTCTCTTGGGAACGGACAGGAAAACGGCCCCTTGTCCTTTGATGCCGTTTTAGCCGCGATCTCCTCTCCCTTCCAAGGGATGAGCACAGCTTTTATTACAAGCATCGCCGGAATCGGCACCGCTTTTCTGCTCAATTTCCTCCAATCAGGTTTTCTGTCCGGCGGCCGTTCCGTCTCCTATTTGACGAATAAACTTTTTAGCGAATGCGAGACATTGCTTGAGCACGTTTATGAAGCCAAAATAGCCCTTGAACAACCGAATGATACATACGAGCGCATCCTAGAGCGGCTGGCCAATAGAATCCGTGACAGTTTCCAAGAAACGATCGGAGATTTCAGTCAAAATATGATCCATTTCACCGAAAAGCTGGACGAAACCGTCGCAAAAGTTCACACATTGATCGGTCAATTGCAAACCCATGCCGAAGCCTTTTCGCAATCGGCGGAAAAGCTGAAATTGGTGAGTGTGTCTTTCGACAAAACAGCCATGCGATTTGCTGAAGCAAACAAAAGCAGCGAAAACCAGGTCCAAGCCTTAAAAGCAGCGGTCGAACGCGCTTTCCAACGGGCGGAATCTCACGAACAACGGTTAGAACAAGCGGCTAAACAAACGCTAAGCTTTATCGAAAGAAGCGACAAAAAGTCCGAGGAGCTCAGCCGCCAATTCTTGCGCGCAATGGAAGCGCAAATGGAAGGTTTCCACGAAAAATATGATCTAGCCGCAAACCACCTGCAGCGCCAACAAGAAGACTTTATTTATAAACAACAGGAAATGACCAATCAATACGCCCAGACAGCAGAGGCGTTTTCGGAGTCAATCGATCAACTCGAACGCTCGCTATATCAAATGTTTGAGAAGACGAAGCGCGATATTCTTGATCATATAAAATATCAAAACGACCGAAAAGCGCAATGGTTGAACCAAGATGACCGCCGCCAAGAGCTGCGCGATTTGTCAAGGAGCTTCGAAACCCTCTCGCACAACATGGAACGGCAGTGGGCGGACAATCAACGATATATCCAAGATTTTTACCAATTATTGAACCGAATCTCTTACCTCATCGAACAACAAACCGCCTACCAGCAACAGAAGATGTCCCGCCCATTACCAACACGGGTGATTGACTCATGAAGTCGAGAAAACCATGGATCTCCGAACGGGTCGAAGAACAATACTGGCCCTCATTCACCGATATGATGGCGATGGTCGTCCTCGTTTTTTTATTTATCAGCCTCATCGCTTTCGTGCAAAGCATCTATCATTCCTACGAACAAACACAAATCCGTCGTGAACTCGCTAAAGCCGCAAATATAAAAAAGCATATTTCCGATTTGATTAATAAAAAAATGGCTGACCAAGTTGGGCGTGATAAAATCATTCGCGGGCCGAATAATACGATATCCATTCAAGGGGATGTCCTCTTTGATTCTGCGAGCGCGAGACTTAATGAGAAAGGTAAAAAAGTTTTGGACAATGTCGCCGATGCCCTCGTCGATATTATCAACGACAAGGCATTAAGCCAATATATTTACATCATCTTGATTGAAGGGCATACGGATTCGGTACCGTATGATAATTGGCATTTATCGTCCGACCGCGCCTTAGCCGTCTTAAAATACATGCAAAAGGCAAACCCGAAACTCAGTGAAGATCGCTATGCCAAATTTCTTGCGGTCACGGGCTACTCAAAATATAAGCCAGCCGTCCAAGGCGATTCACCGGAAGCCAGGCAAAAAAACCGTCGCATCTCTTTTCAAATCATCCTTGACGACAACAAATGGCAAACCAAAATCAAAGACATTATGGTCGGAAAATAACGGTAGACGTTTAAAACGCTATCCACCGATTTTTATACTTTCTCGCAAAAAAAAGTGCGAAAGCCTTCCGCGGCTTTCGCACTTTTGTTTTTTGACATTAACCTTCGAGCAATAAGGATTCTGGATCTTCCAGGAGTTCCTTGACTTTTACGAGGAAGCTGACGGCTTCCTTGCCATCGACGATCCGGTGGTCGTAAGACAGAGCCAAATACATCATCGGGCGGATTTCCATCGTTTCTTTATCGATCGCGACTGGGCGATATTGGATTTTGTGCATGCCCAAAATACCAACTTGCGGGGCATTTAAGATCGGTGTCGAAATCAGGGAACCGAATGTCCCACCGTTTGTAATCGTAAAGGTGCCGCCTTGTAAGTCAGCGAGAGTGAGTTTACCGGATCGGGCTTTTACGGCGAGGTCGGCAATATCCCTTTCGATTTCCGCAAACGTTTTCCGGTCAGCATCGCGAACAACCGGAACAACAAGTCCTTCATCGGTTGAAACAGCGATGCCAATATCGTAAAACTTCTTAATCAACAAATCCGTTCCTTGAATTTCCGCATTGAGAAGAGGGAATTCTTTCAAGGCGCCGACAACGGCTTTTGTAAAGAAGCTCATAAAGCCAAGTTTCACATCATGTTTTTTCATAAAGGCGTCTTTACGGCGGGCCCGGACATCCATGATGGCCGTCATGTCGACTTCATTAAATGTTGTCAGCATCGCTGCCGTGTGTTGAGCTTCCACGAGTCGAGTCGCAATCGTTTGACGACGGCGCGTCATGCGAACACGCTCAACGGGTTTTGCCGGGTTTTCGGTGGCTTTCGGCGCCGTTGCGCTAGCAGCCGGTTGAGCTTGCGATGCCGCCGGTTTTGTTGCTTCGCGTTTCACATCTTCAGGGCGAATACGGCCGAGCGGATCACTTGCTGCAACGGTTTTCAAATCGATGCCAAGTTCACGGGCGAGCTTGCGGGCAGCCGGTGTTGCCACCAAGCGTTCATGGCTTTCAGCTGCTTCAGCTGCAGCCGGTGCTTCTGCTTTCGGGGCTTGAGCTTCCGGCTGTGCTTCTTCTTTTTTCGCCTCTGGTGCTGCTTTCGGTGCTTCTCCCGGAGCAGCATTCGGATCTAACACCGCAATGACTTCACCGACTTCAACGGTATCGCCTTCACCTTTCTTAATTTCTGTTAAAACCCCTTCGTCTTCAGCGGCGATTTGAACATTGACTTTATCGGTTTCCAATTCGACGATGTCATCGCCTTTATTCACCTTTTCACCGACATTTTTTAACCATTTGGCAATGGTACCTTCTGTGATGGATTCCGCCAGTTCCGGAACTTTTACTTCAACCACAATGTTTCCTCCTCAATGATCGGACACGTTATTGGATTTTCAATGCTTCCTTGAAATATAGGGCTTCTTTTAAAATGTTTTCTTGTTCTTGTTTATGAACATCCGGTTCACCAACGGCCGGGCTGGACCGATCGGGGCGACCGACATAGCCAATCGACCATTTGCCGCCTGAGAGGGCAACGAGCCGCGGATAAACAAACGACCATGCGCCCATATTTTTCGGTTCTTCTTGCACCCAAACGATTTCTTTTAAGTTGGTAAAGCGTTTGGCGATTTCAGCAATTTCTACGGCCGGGAACGGATAAAGCTGTTCCACACGGACGATGTGGATGTTATCCGGTACTTCTCCTTTTTGCAATTCGCTTGCCAAATCGACGGCGATTTTCCCGCTCGCGACGATCAAACGGGTAACCTTTTCCGTCTCTGTGCCTGTTCCTTCCTGCTCTATGATAGCTTGGAAGCGTCCAGCCGTCAAAGCTGGGCCATTTACCGTAGCAAGCGGATGGCGTAAGAGGCTCTTCGGTGTAACGATCACTAGCGGACGCACCGCTTCACTTTGCAACAGGGCCGCTTGGCGTCTAATAATATGGAAATATTGACCTGCTGTTGATAGATTAGCGACGATCCAGTTGTTTTCGGCAGCCAACTGTAAAAATCTTTCCAAACGGGCACTGGAATGTTCAGGGCCTTGACCTTCAAAGCCATGCGGCAAGAGCATGACGAGCCCAGATTTTTGCCCCCATTTTGCACGGCTGGCCGAAATGAATTGATCAAACATGACTTGCGCCGTATTGGCAAAGTCGCCAAATTGCGCTTCCCAAAGCACAAGTGTTTCAGGTGCAAAAACATTATAGCCATATTCAAATCCGACCACAGCCGTTTCAGTCAGCGGGCTGTTGTGAATGGCAAACGATGCCCGCGCATCTTTTAGCTGATGGAGCGGGGAAAATGTCTTCCCAGTTTTCGGATCGTGTAAAACCAAGTGCCTGTGGGCGAATGTGCCGCGCTCGGTATCTTGGCCCGTGATGCGAATCGGTGTGCCGTCTTTTAAAATCGAGGCAAACGCAAGTGCTTCTGCATGTCCCCAATCGATTTTACCTTCCGGCGAAATCGCCTCTGCGCGACGGCGCAAAATGCGCTCAAGCTTCGGATAAACCGAAAAGCCTTCCGGCCATTCCAAAAGGTCGGCATTCAAGCGCTTAAGCTCGTCTTCAGGAACCGCAGTATCCATTTCCGGCAGCGGATTTGTCACCGCTTCAGGCGGAGCTGTTTCTTCTGATTTGCCATTGGTATTTGCTTTGACTTCTTCAAAGACGTTTTGCAAATGTTGTTGCAAATCTTCATCAAGCTTGACGACATCGCTTTCAGTGACAACGCCTGCTTTGATCAATTTTTCAGCATAAACGAGCCGCACCGTTGGATGAGCCGTCACTTTTTCATAAAATAACGGCTGGGTGACAAACGGATCGTCCATTTCGTTATGACCAAAGCGGCGATAGCCAACGAGGTCAATAAGAATATCCTTCTTAAACCGTTGACGATAGTCGTAGGCGAATAGAATGACCGCAAGACAAGCTTCCGGATCATCGGCATTGACGTGAATGACCGGAATTTCAAAGCCTTTAGCGAGATCGCTCGCATACCGAGTAGAGCGGTCATCATCGCTTTCCGTTGTAAAACCAATAAGGTTATTAGCAATAATGTGGATCGTGCCTCCGGTTTGATAACCTTTAAGGCGGCTCATGTTTAGCGTTTCCGGGACGACCCCTTCACCGGAAAACGCCGCATCACCATGCACCATGATGGCAAACGCTTTCGTCACATCTTGCTCAGGATAACCGGGCTTCGTGCGATCGTCTTGAGCCGCACGCGCATAGCCTTCGATGACAGGGTCAACGACTTCCAAATGGCTCGGGTTGTTGGCGAGCGTAATTCTCGCTTTTACTTCCCCGTTATCTTTAATGTAACGGTCGCCACCCAAGTGATATTTCACATCACCCGTCCAGCCGCCTGTGACCGGAACAAATTCTTCCGACGGATAATCTTTATTCGGCGAATGATTGAATTCCGCGATCATGCTGTGATACGGTTTATTTAACACATGGGTCAATACATTCAATCGCCCTCTGTGAGCCATGCCGATGAGAAAGTTTTTCGTTCCATCTTTTAAACCTCGACGAACGAGAGCATTCAACATCGGAACGAGCATGTCAACGCCTTCAATGGAAAACCGCTTTTGACCAACAAATGTCTTGTGAAGGAACTTTTCAAAACCTTCGACTTTTGTCAGTTCTTTCAAGAGATCCAAACGCTCTTCATTTGTCAGTTCGACCTTCACGCCGCTTTTTTCCACTCGCTCGATCAGCCAAGACAATTCCTCTTCATCGTGAATATGGCTGAATTCAAACGCAATGGTTTCTGTATAAATCTTTTTCAGGCGCTCAATGGCGTCA
>Ga0310838_1000324_pt1 | contig 48277 bp, 35 predicted proteins | sample SM_ome_6_FD_202241 | JGI IMG/M metagenome (GOLD analysis project Ga0310838, IMG submission 202241) | Sorghum-adapted microbial communities enriched on stacked mutant (SM) sorghum from Joint BioEnergy Institute, Emeryville, California... ...
GTTGTTGTTCGGCGGTGTCCTACTCTCCCGCACCCTGGCGGGTGCAGTACCATCGGCGCTGGCAGGCTTAGCTTCCGGGTTCGGAATGGGACCGGGCGTTTCCCTGCCGCTATGACCACCGAAACACCTGCGAAACAACCACATGGTGTGTGGTGTGGTGTTTCAGAGTTGTAGAGTGGATGCGTAGCGTCTTTGTGGGCAAGTCATCGGCCGATTAGTACCAGTCAACTCCACCCATTGCTGGGCTTCCATTTCTGGCCTATCAACCCCATGGTCTGTAGGGGGCCTCTCACCACAAAGTGGTATGGAAACCTCATCTTGGAACTGGTTTCCCGCTTAGATGCTTTCAGCGGTTATCCTTTCCGAACGTGGCTAACCAGCCGTGCCCCTGGCGGGACAACTGGCATACCAGAGGTTCGTCCGTCCCGGTCCTCTCGTACTAGGGACAGCTTTCCTCAAGTTTCCTACGCGCGCGGCGGATAGGGACCGAACTGTCTCACGACGTTCTAAACCCAGCTCGCGTGCCGCTTTAATGGGCGAACAGCCCAACCCTTGGGACCTGCTCCGGCCCCAGGATGCGACGAGCCGACATCGAGGTGCCAAACCATGCCGTCGATATGGACTCTTGGGCAAGATCAGCCTGTTATCCCCGGGGTACCTTTTATCCGTTGAGCGACACCCCTTCCACCAGGAGGTGCCGGATCACTAGTCCCGACTTTCGTCCCTGCTCGACATGTCTGTCTCACAGTCAAGCTCCCTTGTGCACTTACACTCAACACCTGATTGCCAACCAGGCTGAGGGAACCTTTGGGCGCCTCCGTTACCTTTTAGGAGGCAACCGCCCCAGTTAAACTACCCACCAGGCACTGTCCCTGAACCAGATCATGGCCCGAGGTTAGATTCCCAATTCGACCAGAGTGGTATTTCAACGACGACTCCACGATCACTGGCGTGACCGCTTCCCAGTCTCCCACCTATCCTACACAAGCCGAACCGAAAACCAATACCAAGCTGTAGTAAAGGTCCCGGGGTCTTTCCGTCCTGCCGCGCGTAACGAGCATCTTTACTCGTAGTGCAATTTCGCCGGGCCTGTGGTTGAGACAGTCGAGAAGTCGTTACGCCATTCGTGCAGGTCGGAACTTACCCGACAAGGAATTTCGCTACCTTAGGATGGTTATAGTTACCACCGCCGTTTACTGGCGCTTAAATTCTCAGCTTCGCCCCGAAAGGCTAACCGGTCCTCTTAACGTTCCAGCACCGGGCAGGCGTCAGTCCATATACATCGTCTTGCGACTTCGCATGGACCTGTGTTTTTAGTAAACAGTCGCTTCTCGCTGGTCTCTGCGGCCCCCACTCCCTAGCCCGCACGGGGCTTCAAGAGCAGTGGCCCCCCTTCTCCCGAAGTTACGGGGGCATTTTGCCGAGTTCCTTAACCACAGTTCACCCGATCGCCTTGGTATTCTCTACCTGACCACCTGTGTCGGTTTGGGGTACGGGCCGCGCATGCACTCGCTAGAGGCTTTTCTCGGCAGCATAGGATCACTCTACTTCGCCTCAATCGGCTACGCATCACGCCTCAGGCACATGAACCGCGGATTTGCCTACGATTCGCCCTACACGCTTACACCAGTATCACCACTGACTGGCGGAGCTACCTTCCTGCGTCACCCCATCGCTTGACTACTACAGGATCAGGTCCCACGCTCCACCCCAACCTCCCACCACCGAAGTGGCAGGTTAGAAGGGGCTTCGGGTGGTTAGTATCACCTGCCTCGTCAGGGACGCGCACACGCGGGTACGGGAATATCAACCCGTTGTCCATCGACTACGCCTGACGGCCTCGCCTTAGGTCCCGACTTACCCTGGGCGGATTAGCCTGGCCCAGGAACCCTTGGTCATCCGGCGGCAGAGTTTCTCACTCTGCTTTCGCTACTCATGCCTGCATTCTCACTCGACCACCCTCCACACCTGGCTTACGCCGGCACTTCCCTGGATGATCGACGCTCCCCTACCCACCCACACGACTGCACCAAGCCCCGAAAGACTCGGCGGATCTCATGCGTGAGTGACACAGCTTCGGCGGTGTGCTTAGCCCCGCTACATTGTCGGCGCAGGACCACTTGACCAGTGAGCTATTACGCACTCTTTCAAGGATGGCTGCTTCTAAGCCAACCTCCTGGTTGTCTCGGCAATCCCACATCCTTTCCCACTCAGCACACACTTAGGGGCCTTAGCTGGTGTTCTGGGCTGTTTCCCTCTCGACGACGAAGCTTATCCCCCGCCGTCTCACTGCCGCGCTCTCACACCCTGGTATTCGGAGTTTGGTTGACTTCGGTAACCCGGTAAGGCCCCTAGGCCATCCAGTAGCTCTACCCCCAGGGTGAAACACACGACGCTGCACCTAAATGCATTTCGGGGAGAACCAGCTATCACGGAGTTTGATTGGCCTTTCACCCCTACCCACAGCTCATCCCCTCAGTTTTCAACCTAAGTGGGTTCGGGCCTCCACGCCGTCTTACCGGCGCTTCACCCTGGCCATGGGTAGATCACTCCGCTTCGGGTCTAGACCACGCGACTCCAACGCCCTATTCAGACTCGCTTTCGCTACGGCTACCCCACACGGGTTAACCTCGCCACGCAGCACTAACTCGCAGGCTCATTCTTCAAAAGGCACGCCATCACCCCACCACAAGGGCAAGGCTCTGACGGTTTGTAAGCACATGGTTTCAGGTACTCTTTCACTCCCCTCCCGGGGTACTTTTCACCTTTCCCTCACGGTACTCGTCCGCTATCGGTCACCAGGAGATATTTAGGCTTACCGGGTGGTCCCGGCAGATTCACAGCGAATTCCACGGGCTCGCTGCTACTCGGGAACACCAACAAGACACCAACGCACGATTTTCGTCTACGGGACTCTCACCCTCTACGGCGCACCATCCCAGGCAACTTCGACTAACCACACGCGGCATCCGGGAAGCTGGCAGACTCCCCACGCTGGGTCCCACAACCCCGCACACACAACCCCTGCCAGGTATCACATGTGCACGGTTTAGCCTCCTCCGCTTTCGCTCGCCACTACTCACGGAATCACGGTTGTTTTCTCTTCCTACGGGTACTGAGATGTTTCACTTCCCCGCGTTCCCCCCACACGCCCTATATATTCAGGCGGTGGTAACACTCCATCACGAGTGCTGGGTTTCCCCATTCGGACACCCTCGGATCTCAGCTCGGTTGACAGCTCCCCGAGGACTATCGCGGCCTCCCACGTCCTTCATCGGTCCCTGGTGCCAAGGCATCCACCATGTGCTCTTCACAACTTGACCACAAAGATGCTCGCATCCACTCTACAATTCTCAAACACCACACCCAGAAACAACACCAACGTGTTGCCTCAGGACCCAACAGTGTGCCTGCAAGCAAACCCACACACCCAACACCCAGCCCGTTCCACACCAACCACACAGGCCGGCAGTACTAACCACTGAGCATCACGCATGCGAGCCTGTCACCAGCCGTTCCACAATTCCTCAAGCACCCCCGGCAGCAGAACACACGCCTACTCAACCGGGAACACTCCACCAAGCCACAACAACCGTCATGACCAGTGGGAAGTGACGATGCTCCTTAGAAAGGAGGTGATCCAGCCGCACCTTCCGGTACGGCTACCTTGTTACGACTTCGTCCCAATCGCCAGTCCCACCTTCGACCACTCCCTCCCCACAAGGGGGTTAGGCCATGGGCTTCGGGTGTTACCGACTTTCGTGACGTGACGGGCGGTGTGTACAAGGCCCGGGAACGTATTCACCGCAGCGTTGCTGATCTGCGATTACTAGCGACTCCGACTTCACGTAGTCGAGTTGCAGACTACGATCCGAACTGAGACTGGCTTTAAGGGATTCGCTCCACCTCACGGTATCGCAGCCCTCTGTACCAGCCATTGTAGCATGTGTGAAGCCCTGGACATAAGGGGCATGATGACTTGACGTCGTCCCCACCTTCCTCCGAGTTGACCCCGGCGGTCTCCCACGAGTCCCCACCATTACGTGCTGGCAACGTAGGACAAGGGTTGCGCTCGTTGCGGGACTTAACCCAACATCTCACGACACGAGCTGACGACAGCCATGCACCACCTGTACACCAGCCACAAGGGAAGCCCCATCTCTGGAGCGGTCCGGTGTATGTCAAGCCCAGGTAAGGTTCTTCGCGTTGCATCGAATTAATCCACATGCTCCGCCGCTTGTGCGGGCCCCCGTCAATTCCTTTGAGTTTTAGCCTTGCGGCCGTACTCCCCAGGCGGGGCGCTTAATGCGTTAGCTACGGCACGGACAACGTGGAATGTCACCCACACCTAGCGCCCAACGTTTACGGCGTGGACTACCAGGGTATCTAATCCTGTTCGCTCCCCACGCTTTCGCTCCTCAGCGTCAGTATCGGCCCAGAGACCCGCCTTCGCCACCGGTGTTCCTCCTGATATCTGCGCATTTCACCGCTACACCAGGAATTCCAGTCTCCCCTACCGAACTCAAGTCTGCCCGTATCCACCGCAGGCCGAGGGTTAAGCCCCCGGTTTTCACGGCAGACGCGACAAACCGCCTACGAGCTCTTTACGCCCAATAATTCCGGACAACGCTCGCACCCTACGTATTACCGCGGCTGCTGGCACGTAGTCAGCCGGTGCTTCTTCTACCCCTACCGTCACTCTCGCTTCGTCGGGGTCGAAAGAGGTTTACAACCCGAAGGCCGTCATCCCTCACGCGGCGTCGCTGCATCAGGCTTGCGCCCATTGTGCAATATTCCCCACTGCTGCCTCCCGTAGGAGTCTGGGCCGTGTCTCAGTCCCAGTGTGGCCGGTCGCCCTCTCAGGCCGGCTACCCGTCACCGCCTTGGTAGGCCATCACCCCACCAACAAGCTGATAGGCCGCGGGCCCACCCCATACCGGAAAAACCTTTCCACACCCCACCATGCGATGAAGTGTCCTATGCGGTATTAGACCCCGTTTCCAGGGCTTATCCCACAGTACGGGACAGGTTACCCACGTGTTACTCACCCGTTCGCCACTCCTCCACCCAGTCAAAGACCAGGCTTCAGCGTTCGACTTGCATGTGTTAAGCACGCCGCCAGCGTTCGTCCTGAGCCAGGATCAAACTCTCCAACAATGAATCCTGACAAAAACAACCAACACACAAACAAATGCATGCCGGCCGCAAACTCAAAGAAACCCAAACAGGGTTCCAAAAAAAATCAACTGGCTAAGCTCACAAACACACTGTTGAGTTCTCAAACAACACGCTGTGCATGCCGAATTCGTCACTTGAAGTGAGTCACTCGGCGGGTTTTCCCCTGGGCGCAGCCCACTGCTCCGATATTTTCTCGTCGGGAGTGGTCTGCCTCAGGGCGGACGCTCTACGCTACCCGGTCCGTTTCGCAGTGTCAACCTGCTCGTCCCGAGTGGCTTCGGCTGATCCGGCTATCTACCTTACCAGCCTCTGCCTGGCTCTCGCCACCGGGCTTTCGCTCGGTTTTGCGAGCCGCTCGCTTGCGTCTGGAGAGAAGATTACACACCCCTCCAGGCCCACTTTCAGGGGGGGGTCGGTTTTAGCGAAACCGCAGGTCAGCGGCCTGAGCGCCGATCTTGGCCGGGAGGAGTCGATCTTGGCGCCGCCCGAGCCGCGGTTGGCTGGGCGACTTCCGGGCGGGCGAACCGGTTGCGAGGCCTGGATGCAGAGCGACCGGCGGGCGGGTCGACAGGTGCGGGTGGGCCGGAGTCCACGAGTGGTCGGGTGACCACAGACGGCTCGATGGCCACGAGCGTGGGCGACCGCGGGTGGGCCGGAGTCCACGAGCGGTCGGGTGACCACAGGCGGGCCGGAGCCCACGAGCGGTCGGGTGACCACGGGCCAGTCACGCCCGCATGACGGGCCGGTCGCCGTGACAGACCGAGGAGCAGGTGACCATCCAGCCGGATGAGCGGCGGCCGCATGCCGACCGGACAGCAGCGATCCGCCGGCCCGCGGACGGCTACAGCATCGGCAACAGCGTCCGCAACTCGTACGGGGTGACCTCGCGGCGGTAGTTGTCCCACTCCTGGCGCTTGTTCCGGAGGAAGAAGTCGTAGACGTGCTCGCCGAGTACCTCCGGCAGCAGCTCGGACCTGTCCATCTCCGCCAGCGCCTCGCCCAAGTTCTGCGGAAGCTGCTCGTAACCGGCGGCACGGCGCTCCGCCTCGGTCAACTGCCAGATGTCGTCCTCGGCGGCGGGTGGCAGTTCGTAGCCCTTGTCGATCCCGCGCAGACCTGCGGCCAAGATCACCGAGTACGCCAGGTACGGGTTGCACGCCGAGTCCGGAGTCCGCAGCTCGACTCGACGCGACGACGCCTTCCCCGGCGAATACATCGGCACTCGCACCAGCGCGGACCGGTTCGCCCGACCCCACGACACCGTGGTCGGAGCCTCCCCGCCGGCGGTCAGCCGCTTGTAGGAGTTCACCCACTGGTTGGTGACCGCCGAGATCTCCCTGGCGTGGGTGAGCAGACCGGCGACGAACGCCTTCCCGGTGGCGGACAGCTCGTCCGGGTCCTCCGGGTCGAAGAACGCGTTCCGGTCGCCTTCGAACAGGCTGACGTGGGTGTGCATGCCCGAGCCCGGCTGGTCGGTGAACGGCTTGGGCATGAACGTCGCCCGCACCCCTTGCCGCAGCGCGACCTCCTTGATCACGTAGCGGAAGGTCATCACGTTGTCGGCCATCGTCAACGCGTCCGCGTAGCGCAGGTCGATCTCCTGCTGGCCGGGCGCGACCTCGTGGTGGCTGAACTCCACCGAGATGCCCATGGCCTCCAGCGTCTCGATCGCGTGCCGCCGGAAGTGGGTGGCCTTGGCGTGCGAGGCCTGGTCGAAGTAGCCACCGTTGTCCGCAGGTTGCGGCTCCGTGCCGTCGTCGGTGATGTCCGACAGCAGGAAGAACTCGATCTCCGGGTGGACGTAGCAGGTGAAGCCTGCCTCGCTGGCCTTGGCGAGCTGTCGGCGCAGCACGTGCCGCGGGTCGGCCCACGACGGCGACCCGTCCGGCATGGCGATGTCGCAGAACATGCGCGCGGAATACGTGCCGCCGTCCGGGGTCTCCCACGGCAGCACCTGGAACGTCGACGGGTCGGGCTTGGCCACCATGTCCGACTCGTACACCCGGGCGAAGCCCTCGATGGCCGATCCGTCGAAGCCGATGCCTTCGCTGAACGCGCCCTCCAGCTCGGCCGGGGCCACCGCAACGGACTTGAGGAAACCAAGTACGTCGGTGAACCACAGCCGGACGAACCGGATGTCGCGCTCCTCGAGCGTACGCAGCACGAACTCTTGCTGGCGATCCATGGCGCGAGCGTAGCCCGCATGCCGCCGCTACACCACGGACCCGCCCTCGCTCGGCGCGCTTACCCGCTCTTGCAGCGCGTTCCTTCGTCCGGAAGGGCGCGGTTGATCAGGTAGGCCACGCCCGCGTCGTCGACGCAGCGCACGCCTTGGCCGAACACGGTGTGCTGGTTGCCCTCGTAGGTCAACAACCGCCCGTTCAGCGCCTTCGCCAACTGCACCCCTGCCTGGTACGGCGTCGCCGGATCGCCGGTGGTGGAGATGACCAGGACCGGTGGGAGGCCTTTCACGTCCGGCAGGTGTGGTTCGCCGGTCGACTTCGCCGGCCAGAAGGCGCAAGCGTCACGAAAGCCCGCGATCGGCGTGCCCGGGTCGAGGAACGGCGCGACTTTGACGAACCGTCGCTGCGCCTCGGTCAGCTCGGCCCGGCTGGTCACCGGCGGATCGTCCACGCAACGCACCGCGACGAGCATGTCCTGGGTACTGGAGTAGGTGCCGTCGGAGTTGCGCTCCATGTACTGGTCGGCCAACGCCATCAGCCGCTCGCCTCGACCGCGTTCGAGGTCGTTGAGACCGGCGTTGAGCTCCTCCCACATCGACTGCGAGTACAGCGCCTGCACGGTCGCGGTGGTCGCGTCCTCGTAGGAGAGCTTGCGTCCGTCCTCCAGGTCGATCTTGCGCTCGATCAGCGGGCGCACCAGGTCCTGGTAGGCCCGCACGGCCAGCGGCGCCGATCGGCCGAGCGCGCAGTCCGGCCGCTTGACGCACCACCGCGCGAACTCGGTGAACGCTTTGCCGAACCCGACACCCTGCTCGACCAGCGACTCCACGGCGTCCTGCTCGGGGTCGAGCGCTCCGTCCAGCACCATCGCCCTGACCTTGTCCGGGAAGGCCTCGGCGTAGGTGTAGCCGATGCGCGTGCCGTACGAATAGCCCAGGTAGGTCAGCTTCTCGTCGCCCAGCGCCGACCGCATGACGTCCATGTCGCGGGCGACGTCCCGGCTGCCCAGGTTCTCCAGGAACTCCGCGCCGTGCTCGGTGCGCTGCGCACACTTGCGGGCGAAATCGCGCGATTCCCGCTCGGCGGCCGCCACGCCGGACTTGGATCCGTCGACCTCGCCGTCGTCGGCCCGGTCGGCGTCGCGTTCCTCCGGGGTGTAGCACGTCACCTGCGGGCGGCTGGCCCCGATGCCGCGCGGGTCGAACCCGACGATGTCGAACCGGGTGGCGAGCTTGGTCATCGTGGGCGACAACGTCAGCGCGGCGGCGGCCTCCACTCCGGACGCGCCAGGGCCGCCCGGATTGATGAACAGCGACCCGATCCGCTTGCCCGGACCCTGCGCAGGCTTGCGCAGCACGGCGATCTGCACCGTGGGTCCGTCCGGATCCTCGTAGTCCAGCGGGACCTTCAGCCGGGTGCACTGCAGATTCGACGCCACCCGCATCGCCTGCTCGCCGAGATCCGAGGAGGCGTAGCCGTCGCACGAGCCCCAGCGCACCCGCTGACCGTAGAACTCCGCCAGTTCCGATGGGCCGTCGGCGAGCGGCTTCGGCGTCTGCGGTGGCTGCGTCGGCGGCCGCTCCCGCTCGCCATCGGTACAGGCCACCAGGCTCATCGCGGTCAGCGCCGCGACGATCGATGCGGCCGCGCGGATTCGTGATCGCACGGGACGATCCTGCCACCAAAAGGTCCGCGGTTGACCCGCGACCGGGAACCCGGTGCAAGAATGCGTCGTTGGAGCCCGCAGGGGCACCCACAACCACGTCGAAGGATGCGGAGAGGTCGATGGCTCGCGGGCGAACACCGGTGACGAAGCGGATCGGTCAGCGGTTGCGCCGAATAATCGAGCGGCCGGCCAGTGTCTCGCTGGCCAAGTACGAGAAGCTGCTGCCGCAGATCGAACAGCACGAGGACGACCTCCGCGAGCTGACCGACGAGGAACTGACCGCACGGGCAGGCAAGCTGCGCGACGCCGACTCGTTCGGCAACGAGCAGCTCGTCGAGGTCTGCGCCCTGGGCCGGGAGGCAGGCCGCCGCGCGCTCGGCGAGCGCGCGTTCGACGTGCAGCTGCTCGGCGTCATGGGGCTGCTGACCGGGCACGTCGTGGAGATGGCCACCGGTGAAGGCAAGACGCTGGTCGGTGCGCTGGCGGCCAGCGGCTACGCCCTGCAGGGCAAGCGGGTGCACGTCATCTCCGTCAACGACTACCTGGCGCGCCGGGACGCGGAGTGGATGCGGCCGGTGTTCGACCTGCTCGGCGTGACCGTCGACTGGGTCGAGCCGTCGCGCACCCACGAGGAGCGTCGAGCCGCCTACCACAGCGACGTGACCTACGGCGCGGTGTCCGAGATCGGCTTCGACGTGCTGCGCGATCGCCTGGTGACCGACGTCGAGCAGCGGGTGATGGCGAAGGCGCAGGTCGCCATCGTCGACGAGGCCGACTCGGTGCTGGTCGACGAGGCTCGCGTGCCGCTGGTGATGGCCGGCTCGGTGGACGCCGGCCAGGCGGACGAGGAAGTCGCCAAGATCGTGCGGCGGCTGCGGCTAGGGCTGCACTACGAGACCGACGCGGACGGCCGCAACGCGTGGCTGACCCCGGCGGGTGCGTCCGTGGTGGAGAAGGCCCTCGGCGGCATCAACCTGTACGAGGAAGGCTCCGACCGGCTGGCCGCGGTCAACGTGGCGCTGCACGCACACGCGCTGCTCACCCGCGACGTCGACTACATCGTGCGCGACGGCAAGGTCCAGCTGATCAACGCCTCCCGCGGGCGGGTGGCGGAACTGCAGCGCTGGCCGGACGGGCTCCAGGCGGCCGTCGAGGTGAAAGAGCAGCTCCCGCCGTCGGACCGCGGCGAAGTGCTGGACTCCATCACCGTGCAGGCGCTCATCGGCAGCTATCCCACGGTGGCCGGGATGACCGGTACCGCCGTCGCGGTCGCCGAGACGCTGCGCGAGTTCTACAAGCTGGAAGTCGCGGTCATCCCGCCGAACACGCCGAACATCCGGGTCGACGAGCCCGACCGGATCTTCGACTCGCCGTCGAGCAAACTGCGCGCGATCGTGGACGAGATCAAGCGGGTCCACGGCGAGGGCAGGCCGATCCTGGTGGGCACCCAGGACGTGGCGGAGTCCGAGGAGTTGGCGGAGAAGCTGCGCAAGGCCGGGCTGGAGTGCACCGTGCTGAACGCGCGCAACGACGCGGAAGAAGCCGAGATCATCGCGGAAGCCGGTAAGGCAGGCACGATCACGGTCTCGACGCAGATGGCCGGCCGCGGCACCGACATCAAACTGGGTGGCAGCAACGGCAGCGAGGAGGAGCGGGACGAGGTCGTCGAACTCGGCGGCTTGTACGTCATCGGGACCGCCCGCTATCCGTCGTCACGGTTGGACGACCAGTTGCGCGGGCGGGCCGGCCGGCAGGGTGACCCGGGCGGGTCGATCTTCTTCGCCAGCCTCAACGACGATCTGGTGCTGTCCGGAGCACCGGACGTGCCGGAGGGCCTGACACCGGACGAGAAGGGTGAGATCACCGACCCGGCCGCACAGCGGCACCTCAACCACGCGCAGCGGGTGATGGAAGGCGCCAATCTCGAGATCCACCGCAACACCTGGCGGTACACGCGGTTGATCGAGCGGCAGCGCAACGACCTGCTGGAGTTCCGCGAGGAGGTGCTCACCACCGACGTCGCGGCGGAGTACCTGGCGTCCGAGGAGTCCGAGGCGAGCAAGCACTACGACGAGGTCGTGGAGAAACTGGGCGAGGAGAAGGCACGCACCCTGGCCCGGGAAGTCCTGCTGTTCCACCTCGACCAGCTGTGGTCGGACCACCTGGCGTTCCTCACCGACGTGCGCGAGTCGATCCACCTCCGCGCGCTGGGCAAGGAGACGCCGATCGACGAGTTCCACCGGGCCGCGATCCCCGAGTTCTACAAGATCGTCCCGACCGCGAAGGAGCGGCTGGCGGAGACGTTCCAGGACGCGAAGGTGGTCGACGGTGAGCTCGACGTGGCCGCGGCCGGGGTGCGCAGGCCGACCTCGACCTGGACGTACCTGGTGCACGACAACCCGTTCGACTCCGACGCCGAGCAAGCGCTGAAGAAGGTGCGGGGCCTGCTGCGCAAGAAGCGCACGTGAGGCGCGGCACGAATCGCGCCACTGCGCCGAACGGTGTCGGTGCGAAAGAATGAGCGTGTGCCTCAACTGCGAATTGCGCTCGCTCAGCTCAACCCCACCGTCGGCGACCTGACCGGTAATGCCGACCTGATCGTCGACGCCGTCCGACAGGCGGCCGCGGCGGGAGCGCACGTGGTCGTGTGTTCCGAGATGGCCTTGACCGGCTATCCCGTCGAGGACCTTGCCCTGCGGCAGACCTTCACGTCCGCCGCCCGTCAGACGTTGACCGACCTAGCTGCCCGGCTCGATGCCGAGGGCACCGGTGACGTGCTGACCGTGGTCGGCTACCTGGACGACCAGGACGGCCCCCGCAACGCGGCCGGGGCGCTGTGGCGCGGCGAGGTCGTCGCCCGCCAGTTCAAGCACCACCTGCCCAATTACGGCGTGTTCGACGAGCGGCGCTGGTTCAAGTCCGGCGACGAGCTGACCGTGCTGCGCTTCCACGGCGTCGACATCGGCATGGTCATCTGTGAGGACCTGTGGCAGGACGGCGGCCCGATCGCCGCGCTCGGTGAGGCGGGCGTCGATGTGATCGTGTCGCCGAACGCGTCGCCGTACGAGCGCAACAAGGACGACGTGCGCATCGAGCTGGCCGGCAGGCGTGCGGCCGAGGCGGGCGCGCCGCTGGTGTACTGCAACCAGGTCGGCGGGCAGGACGACCTGGTGTTCGACGGTGGGTCGTTCATCGTCGACCCATCCGGCACCGCGCTGGCCACCGCCGAGCAGTTCGTCAGCAAGGTGCTGGTGGCCGATCTCGAGCTGACTGCGGGCACCGGCCACCGCAGCGGAACGTTCGCCGGCGTGAACGTCCAGCGGAAGGTGCTGGCGGACGAGCCGCTGCCGGCGTACGAGAAGATCACCAATCCGCAGGTCCAGCCGCTGTCGGACGAGGCGGAGGTCTGGTCGGCGCTGGTGCTGGGGCTGCGCGACTACGTGCGCAAGAACGGCTTCTCGTCGGTGATCCTCGGCTTCTCCGGGGGGATCGACTCCGCGGTGTGCGCCGCGCTGGCGGTCGACGCGCTGGGCCCGGAGAACGTGCACGGCGTGTCGATGCCGTCGAAGTACTCCTCCGAGCATTCGCGCACCGATGCCGAGGAACTCGCCAAGCGGCTGGGGTGTCCGTTCCGCGTCCAACCGATCGCCGACATGGTGCACACCTACGTCGACCAGCTCGGGTTGGAAGGTCTTGCCGAGGAGAACGTGCAGGCCCGCGTGCGCGGCGTGCTGCTGATGGCGTTGTCGAACTCCGAGGGCCACTTGGTGCTGGCCACCGGGAACAAGACGGAGATCGCCGTCGGCTACTCCACGATCTACGGCGACGCGGTGGGTGCGTTCGCGCCGATCAAGGACGTGTTCAAGACCCATGTCTGGCAGCTGGCGCGCTGGCGCAACGCCGAGGCGGAGCGGCGCGGTGAGGTCCCGCCGATCCCGGAGAACTCGATCACCAAGCCACCGTCGGCCGAACTGCGGCCCGGTCAGCTGGACACCGACTCGCTACCGGACTACGCGCTGCTGGACGACATCCTGGACGACTACGTCGAGGGCGATCGGGGCTATGCGGACCTGGTCGCGGCGGGCTTCGCCCCGGACGTCATCGACCGCGTGGTGCGGATGGTGGACATCGCCGAGTACAAGCGGCGGCAGTACCCGCCGGGCACCAAGATCACGTTCAAGGCGTTCGGCCGCGACCGTCGGCTGCCGATCACCAATCGCTGGCGCGAGCACCACTGAGTTGGACACGGGCCCGGGCCGCGCTCGGGGAAACGCAGCGGCCCGGGCCGCGGGCTTCAGTGGAACTCGTGTTCCGGACCTGGGAAGTCCCCGTTGCGTACGTCGGCTGCGAACGCCTTGGCCGCGTCGGAGAGCACGCCGGCGACGTCCGCGTAGCGCTTGACGAAACGCGGCGCCTTGCCGCGGCGCAGGCCGGCCATGTCCTGCCACACCAGCACCTGGGCGTCGCAGTGCGCGCCCGCACCGATACCGATGGTGGGGATCTCCAGCTCGTGGGTGATCTTCTTCGCCACCTCGGCGGTGACCATCTCCATCACCACGGCGAACGCACCGGCCTCTTGCAGCGCCAGCGCGTCGGCGAGGAGTTCGTCGCCGGTGTTGTTGCGGCCCTGCACCCGGTAGCCGCCCAGCGCATGCTCCGCCTGCGGCGTGAAGCCGATGTGCGCCATCACCGGGATGCCCGCGTTGGTCAGCGCCTTGACCTGGGGCGCCATGACGCGACCACCCTCGAGCTTGATCGCGTGCGCCAGGCCTTCCTTCATGAACCGCACGCCGGTGGCGACGGCCTGTTCCGGGCCGGCTTCGTAGGAGCCGAACGGGAAGTCGGCGACCACCAGCGCACGCTTGACGGCGCCGCTGACCGCCCGGACCAGCGGAATCATGTCGTCCACCGTGACCGGCAGCGAGGTGGCGTGACCGAAGACGTTGTTCGCGGCCGAGTCACCGACCAGTAGGACCGGGATACCCGCCTCGTCGAACAACTCGGCGGTGTACATGTCGTACGCGGTCAGCATCGGCCATGGCTCGCCGCGATCCTTCATCTCGCGCAGGTGATGAATGCGGACTCGCTTCGGCGGCTTGCTGGGTGTCGCCGCAGCGGATCCAGTGCCGTATGGCGCGGGTTCTTCGGCCCGGCTCGGCGTCGTGACAGTGTTCGCGGGCATTGCGACCGTCCTTCCTCGAGGCCCGTTCAGGGTCCCCGGGTCGTGACCGTTGATGCGCCGACGCCGCTTCATCGCCTGGCCGCCACCTGGTGGTCGACCGGCGTCCGCCGCGTCGTCGCGGGGGTTTGTGCCTGTTCAGCGTGACACCGCTTCACCACCCGCGCACCCACCATGGGACCAGCGTCACATCAGGTGTTCGGTCACCCACGCACGACTGCGCGCAACGACTCCGACAGAGCGTCGTGTGCCTCCACCAGGGAAGGCCCGTACCAGGTGAGATGCCTGCCACTGACCAGCGCGTACGGCACCCCGGGGAACGCATCCGGACCGTCGTCCTCGGTGAACTTCCACGGCTCGTCGGGCAACACGAGCATGCTCGCCTCACCGGCCTGGAAGAGCCCGCGCAGCTCGTCGATCTTCGGGCGGGGGTAGCGCTCGCGATGATCGGCGTAGACGTGGGTGTAGCCGAGCCTGCGCAGCACATCGCCGCCGAAGGTGTCCCTGCCGAGCACCACCCACGGCTTGCGCCACACCGGCACGACCACCGTGCGTTCGACCGGCGCGATCGGGGCCCACAATTCCTCGGCGCGGCACAACCACTCGGGCTCGCTCAGCTCGAACGCCTGGGTGAGCAGTCGGCGCAGTGACCCGAGGGCCGCGGGAACCGTGGCGGGAGCTTCCATCACCCACACCGGAATGCCGTCCGCGCGCAGGCGTTCGACGTCCTCGGGCCGGTTCTCCTCCGAATTGCACAACACCAGGTCCGGTCTGATCGCGCGCACGCGCTCGATGTCGGGGTACTTCGAGCCGCCCACCCGTTCCGCGTCCAGATCGGCCGGGTGGGTGCAGTAGTCGGTGACGCCGACCAGCAGCCCTGGTTTGCTGGCTTCCAACGCCTCGGTCAGGCAGGGCACCAGGGAGACCACGCGTTCCGGCTGGGCGCGCAGCGGTACTTCCTCACCCAGGTCGTCGATCATCCGCATCATGCCCTTTCGAAACTCACCGTGCGTCGGTCCGCGTCGACACTGATCGATCAACCGCACGGTAACCCGCTGCCCCTCCGTCATGCCCGTTGCGGGACATTTCGCCAGCACGGGCGGGTCGTCGATGAGGATCTCGGCCTTGCCTGTGCGTGCCTCGTCGTCGTTGTCGCCGTCGTGGTTGCCGTCGACGCGCAGCACCACGGCTTCGAACGTCTCGCCCACGCGTGGCGCGAGCAGCCAGACCTCCGCGAGGTCGATGCAGGCGCGTTCGACCCGGCCGGACAGCGTGTCCGATGCGGACATCACACCCGGCAGGCGAGTCAGCGCGGCCCTGACCCACTCGGGCACGTCGCGACCGGCCGTCACCGCGAGGCAGACTTCCGTGGCGTAGCGATCCACCAGCCGCCGGATGGGCGCGGTGACGTGGGCGTACGGGCCGCCGATGCCGGCATGACTGCCCACTTCGGGCGGCTCGCCGTCGAACGCGGTGTAGCCGGCGCCGCGCAGCAGCCGCGTGGTGTCGGAGAACAGCGCGAGGGATTCCGGCCGGTCCGGGTCCAGGCCGGCCAGCACCTTGGCCGTGTCCGCACCGTCCGGCCACCCGATGCCGAGCGCTTTCGCCGACCGTTGCAGCCAACGGATGGCTTGCGGCTCGGCGTCCGGCAGCGTGCGGAGGATCCCGACCCGTGCTTCCAGCATGATCTGGGCCGCACACATGCCGGTCATCAGGGAGATTTCCGCGTTCCACGCGTCGACGTCCCCACGCGGGCGCAGCGTGATGGCCCAGCTTCCGTCGCCGTCCGGGACGACCTCCTGCTCCGGCAACTGCAGTTCGATGGCGCCTCGCTGCACAGCCAGCTCGCGCCGCAACGGGCCGAGTTCCGCGAGAGCCTGCACGGGTTCGGGAGCCGTTCCGGTGGCGAAGCTCCGCTCGACGGATGCGTAGTCGAATTGGGCGGTGGAGCGGACCAGTGCGCGGCGGACGTCGACGTCGACCGGTTCGCCGTGGCTGTCGGTGTCGATCGTCCACAGCACGGCCCGCCGGTGCTGACCAGGCAAGAGGCTGGCGGCCGATTCGGAGAGCGTCGGCGGGTGCAGCGGGACCGCGCCGTCCGGCAGGTACACGGTCCGGCCGCGATTTCCGGCTTCGCGGTCGAGCGCCCCCTCCGGGCGGACGAACGCGGCCAGGTCGGCAATCGCGTAATACACGCGGAAACCGCCCCGGCGTCGTTCGACGGCCAGTGCCTGGTCCAGATCCCTGGCGCCCGGCGGGTCGATCGTCACCAGCGGCAGATCGGTGGCATCGGTCAGCCCACCCGGTTGCTGGGGGTTTCTCCGGGCTTCGTCGGCCTCACTCAGCGCCGCGGCGGGGAAGTCGGTGGGCAGGTCGAACTCCTCGCGGATGGCCGAGAAGTCCGTACCGGGCACTAGTCGCCGTCCCACTCCCGATCGGCCCGATCGGCCTCCTCGGTGCGCTTACGGGCGATCTCCAGCGCACGACGCGCGGTCGCCTCGTCCGGGTAGGGGCCGAGCAGATCGATCGAGCGGGACCGTTTGAGGTGTTCCACCTGGCCGGTGCGGGTGTTGAAGTACCAGCCTTTGTCGGGATCTGGGTCGTCGGTGCTCATGCGCGCTCCTCGTCCGGCCTGCCTGTCGACCACCCTATCCATGGTGGCCGCACGGTGCCGGTCCATCAACAGCGCGTGGTCACCGATCGGGTCGGTACGGGCGCTCGATGGGCTCGCCGGTGGGGCCGAACTCCTGCGGACCGGTGCCGTTCTGGGCCGGGAGTGGGCCGCTGTTCTCGCTCGACGACGGCTGCTGCGCCGATGGCATCGAGATTCCGCGCGGCGGGGTGGGCGTGTCGTCCGGCTGGGTTCCCGGAGCGAACGACGGCGGCGGCTCCTGGTGCGCCTTGTTCGGCACCACGTCCCACTTGGGCTCGGGCCCGACGTTCATCGGCACCGCCGTCGTCTCGGGCTTCGGTGCGCCGGGGTCGCGCCGCGGTACGACCGGGTCCAGGCAGGTCACCAGGACCTTCTTCTGCTCGGGGTTCTCCACCTTCCGGCCGGTGCGCTCGCGGTAGACCAGCTCGCCGGTGTTGTCCATCTCCACCACGTAGCCGGCCTCGGCAAGCTGCTCCTCGTCCAGGTCCACCAGCCGCTCCTCGCGCGACGGGAGGACGCGGTACTGCGGCCAGTTCAGGTGCTGGTGGGTCTGGTAGAACTCCGCCAGGACGTGCGCCGCGTGCTGCTGCCACGGCAACGGCATCTGTTCCGCCAGCGACCGCGGCAACACCACGTAGTCCTTGGTGACTCCCGGGCCGCCCCGGTTCAACAGATCGGCCAGCGGGGTGCTCGACGCGGGCGGGCCGGACGGCCGGGGTATCGGCGCGACCGCGAACGAGCTGCGCGGGTCGAACGGCGGGGGTGGTGGCGCGTCGCGGCGGCCTTTGCCGCGCTTGCCGAACATTTTCGCCATCGTCAGCCACGCCTCGCTGTGCTCATCGGGTGCACCTTCTGTTGTCGGTTATACCCCGGGGCGCACCGCGACAGGCAGCAGCTCCGGTTCGTCGAAATCGATCGTCCTGGTGTGCACCGGCACGCCGCTCTGCTGCGCCTCGACGATCTTGTTGTCGCCCAGGTACATCGCGACGTGGTGGATCGTCGCCGGGTTCGACTCGTCGTAGGCCCAGAACACCAGGTCCCCCGGCTTGGCGCGCTCGATCGGCAGCATCGCGCCCGCTTTGTACTGGTCGCGCGAGACACGCGGCAGGGTGATGCCCGCGGACTCGTAGGCGCGCAGCATCAGGCCGGAGCAGTCGTAGGAGTCCGGGCCGGTCGCGCCCCACACGTAGGGCTTGCCACGCTCACCGAGCGCGAACTCGATCGCCTTGGCGGCTTTCGGGTTGGGCGGCAGCAGGTTGCCGGCCCCTTCGCCGCAGCCGCTGGCGTCGGTGACGTTGCCGAGATTCTCCACCAGGTAGACGGCCATGGCCTCCCACTGGTGGTAGCGGTCCGGGAACGCCGAACGCTCGACCGCCTGGGCGGCGTCACCCGGCCGGATCTTCTCCCAGTCCGGCACGCCCTGCAGCACGTTGTAGAACTTGTTGATCGCGTACTCGGGGTCGGTGACCTGCTCGGGCGTGCCCCAGCCCATCGACGGCCGCATCTGGAAGATGCCCAGCGAGTCGCGGTCGCCGTAGTCGACGTTGCGCAAGCCGGACTCGGTCATCCCCGCCTGGATGGCGATCTGCCAGGCGCGCGGGCTGAGCTTGCGTTTCTTGCCGATCGCGATGATCTGCTGCACGGTGCGGCGCTGCTCGGGGTCCAGCTTGCGGGCGGCGTCGGCACCGACCTGCATGTTGCCGGGCTGCGTGGGCCCGATCGCCGCGTCACAGCTGGCCGGGGTGATGCCCTCGGCCGCGGCGCGCTCGCTCTGCGACACCACGTCGACGACCATGACGGTGCTGACCACCAGCGCGAACAGCATCGCCAGGCAGCCGCCGATCAGCACGCCCGCGCGCACAGCTCACTCCTCCTCGGAATACTGGTTGACCCGCCAGCCGTCCGGCCGCTTGATCACGGTGACCAGCAGCGTCGGCCCGTCCGTGGGAATGCTCACCTCGACCGAGCTGGTCGTGCTGTCGGTGGCACGAACCGGACCGACGACCTTGGTCGCCGGGATGTTGCGCACGTCCACCGTCTTGAGCTGGGGGAGGAATTCCTCGGTGGTGTAAGGCCGCATGCCTGCCAGCCATTTCGCCTGGGTCGTACCGCGCGGATGGTCGACCCAGGCTTGCGCCCACTTGCGCGCCGCCACCAGTGCGGCTTGCGCAGGCGGCGCGGATTTCGGAGTCAGCGGCGATTCGGTCAGCCTGGTCTCGGTCACCTCCGGCCTGCTGGTCTCGGTCTGCTCGGACACCCCGGCCAGCTGCCGCTCGGGTTCGCGCCGGTCAGGGTCCTTGGGCAGCACCCTGGGCAACAGGAACCCGACGGCCGTGATCAGGATGACCAGAACGACGACCGTGGCGATCAGGTGCTTCGGTGACCGCAGCGGCGCGCCCCAGATGCGCCGGTAAACCGCGGCCCGGCCCCGGTTGGTGCGGATCGGCATCGGCTCACCTCACCACCGCATCGGTGTCCCGAACGGCCTGCCGGACCTCCAGCCCGCGGGACGGCCGGTAGACCACGTAGACCGGCTTGCCGTTGATCACTTCCGGGTCGACCCTGCGCGGCTCCGGCCGTGGTGGCGGGCTCATCGCCGCGGCAGCGGTCAGGTAGGGCTGCGCCGGTGGCTGTGGTGACTGCACCTGCGGAGTTTGCGCGTCCGAGCGGTACTCCGCGGACGGCCGGGTGATCTGGGAGGGCACCACCACGGGCTCCGCGTCGAGATAGTCCCGGCCGGCCTGCATCGGGATGGCGTGTGCGCGCACCGGCCTCGCGTCCGGCCGCAACGGCGGGCGGGGCTGTCCGCCGACCGGGGCAGCCTGGCCGCCGCCGCGCGCAGGCGGGGACGTGAAGCCCAAGCGCGCCGCATCCGGAGTTCCCGACGGCGGGAGCGCCTTCGGGCCGTCCAGGCGCTGCGCGGTGGCCACCACGGTGTTCGCTTCCGGTCGCAGCCTTCGCCCGGTCGCGGTCGCGGTGCCCAGCGCCCCGGGCGCCTCGACCGGGGTGTCGTCCAGAGCGCGGGCGTTCTGCCAGAACTCGTCCTGCGGCGTCGGGCCGGTCGGCTTGCGGCGGAAGCGCGAGAACAGACCCGACCCGGCGGGCAGTGCGGCGCCGACCGCCCGCGTGGTGACGTCGACCATCTGCCACAGGCGGCGCACCGGGCGGCCGACGACGAACAGCAGGATCGTCACCATGCCCGCGATCGCCATCTGGGTCAGCATGGACAGCGCACCAGCTGCGTCGAAGATGGCGTTCAGCAGCAGCGCGTGAATACCGGCCAGGACCGACAGCACCACGAGGTTGAACGCGACCGTGCCGACCACTTTGCCGACGCGAGGCAGCGTGTCGTGGTGCAGGATCGCGACCAAGCCGAGCAGCGGCGCGGTCAGCGTGAGCAAGCGGATCAAGACCTGCGCCAACAGCACGGCTGCCTTCGCCAACAGCTGGAACAGCGAGTAGACCAGGCTCTGCAGGAAGGCTATGAACCCTGCCCCGGTCCGCGAGCCGTCCTCGCCGGTGAAGTAGCCGGCCGCCGGCCCCAAGTCGTTGGCGATCCGCTTGAACTCCGCGTTCTTCTTCTCGATGACCGCCTTGTCGCCGTCGTCGCCGTTGGCCATCTCGCGCCAGGTGAACGCCTGGGCGTCGAGCAGGTCACGGCCGTGCTTGGTGGCCTCACGGGAATCAGGGGTGCCGAACTCGCCGCGCAGCCAGTTCTTGTAGACGATCTCGTTGTGCAGGTTCGTCGGCAGGACGTGCCGCACCACCCGCTCCTCGGACTCGTCGACGAAGCCTGCCTGGATGCTCGTGGTGGTGCGGACAATGGCTCTGTCGACGTCGTCGATGTATTGCAGGAGCGCGAACGACGACGCAGCGAGCCACACAGCACCCAGCGCGAACAGTGCCTTCTTGCTGACCGCGGGCAGATCACCGGTCCAGATGTGGCGGAACAACCAGATCGCCAGCAGCAGCGCAGCCAGTCCGAACAGCTGGGCGTAGATGTTGTTGTAAACGGCCTTGGTGCCTTTTTCGATCGCCTCGTAGATCGGATCGAACAGGCCGCCTTCCATCACCGTGTAGTGCAGGCCGTTGGTCGCACCGACGATCGCCTTGCCGACGTTGAACAGCTGGTTTCCCGCCCAGGTGTCCAACGTGGTGTTGGCGTCGGTGACTCCGGACAGCCCCCCGCACTCGGTCTGGTAGACGTGCCAGACCATGCCGGCGTAGCCGTAGTCGCGGTAGGGGCTGTCCTTCTCGCCGCGCGCCTCCGCCGAGTCCAACGCCCCGACCATGCCGGTGCCCGGCCGCTCCGGGTTCGGCGGTTCACCACACTGCTGCGCCATCGCCGCCGGGGCGCCGAGGACGATGTTCAGCGCCAGGACGGCAATCACCACGGTCAGCGCGCGCGACCGCGGGGTGGCGGCCCGCCGCGCGCGGCGAGCTGCCCGGACGATGGCCACGGCGGCGACCAACGCCGCCACCACAACCAAGCCGCTCATGCGGCATCCCTGCCGGGCCCGCCCGACTTCCGGCCCGCACCCGCGTGCGCCTCTCGTCCCTCGGCGTGGCCGTTGCGGTCCAGACCGTTCTCCGGTGCGACCTCCGCTTGAATGGCGTCCTCGGACAGGCCGAGTTCGCGCTCCGCGGCGCGTTCGAAGTCCTCGTCGAGCTCGGGCGACACCGGTGTCTTCGGTGGCTCCTCGGGCGGCGACGACCGCTCCGTGGACGACGCCGGCTCGCTTTTCGTCGTGGCCGCCGGGACCGACCCCGGCGTGGTGTCCAGCGCGGCGCGCAGGTGATCCAGGTGCGGGCCGGAGAAGTCCACGCGAATCCGCTCGATGCCGCCCGCACCGTCGTTGAAGATGAACTGCCGCGGCTCGCGGTCCCGCTCGGTGGACTGGGCCATACCGGGCCTGCGGCCGAGTGCGGCGACGACGTGCTCGTACCCCACACCCACCGGGACCTTGAGCAGACGCAGGGCGTCCGCCTGGACCTCCTCGTCGTCCAGCCGCCCGACGAACACCGAGTCGAGCAGCGAGACGAAGCCCTGGATGCGCAGGAAGTCCGCCGGAACCTGCGAACTGAGCAAAACCCGCACGTTCCACTTACGGGAGTCCCGGGCGAAACGGTTCATCAGGACCCGGCCGGTCGGCACCTCCGACAGGAAGAACGCCTCGTCGATCCAGACGCCCTTGCGCTCTTCCTTCGGCCGCTCGTACACCGACCGCTGGGTCAGCCACGCCGCCAGGTTGAGCATCTCGACACCGAGCGCCTCCGCGTCGGTCCAGTGCTCTCGGCCCACGCCGTCCTTCGGCAGCGTCAGTCCCGCCATGGTCAGCACGGTCAGCCGGTCGTCGCGAGCGGTGGAGTACGGATCGGCGTCCGACTCCGGGATCAGCAACGACATGCGCTCGCGCAGCTCGTCGAGGAAGTCGGCGACCACGACGGCGTGCTCGTGGTGCTCGCTGGCATCCCGGCGCAGCGCGTCGATGACCTGGCCGGGGTGCGCGTCGTACCGCCCGCCGACAGCACGAACCGCCCGCAGCAACACGATGCGGGTCTGCGGCAGGCGGGACACCTCGTACGGCAGGACACCGGTCAGCACGTCGAGGACAAGGCGCCGACGCGTGGCTCCGGCCAACGCGCACTCCCGACGCCACGCTCGCTCCGGATCGTCCTCGTCGAGGAAGTGCTCCAGCTGCGGCTCGGCCACCACCCGGTACGGGTTCAAGATGCCGGGCTGCGCGTTGAGCAGGTTGATCGGGCGGGCGTACGGCCGCAGCTCGGGCAGATCGCACAACGCCGACAGCGGGCCGGACGGGTCCAGCACGGTCCAGTGCGCCCCGGCGCGCAGCGTCTTGTACACGATGCCGCCGCCGAGGAACGACTTACCGCCGCCCAGCCCGGCGACCATCGCGGTCAACCCGGAGCCGTCCCGGACTTCCTGGGCCATCCACGGGTCCCACGCCACCGGACGCCGGGTCGCCGTGACCGTCTCGCCCAGCAGGATGCCGCGCCGGTCACCGACCTCGGCCGTCGCGGTCGGCACCGCGGCCGCGGCCCACACCACGGAACCGCGCCGCTTGTACGCGCTCGACGCGATCGGCTCGCCGGGGATGAACTCCCTGGCCATCGCGTACTGCGCCTCGGGGTGCTCGATCGCGATCTTCGGCTTGTACAACTCGAGCAACTGCTGGGCGTAGCGCAACGCCTCGCGCTCGGTCGGCCCGGACACCGCCAGCCGCCACCACGAGTACACCCGGGTGGCCAGCGCGGTGAAGCCGGAGGTCATCTCGTCGTCGATCTCCAGCACCCGGGAGGCCTGCCGGGCCAGCGACTGCGGCGGCTCCAGCTCGTGTTCCTCGGTGTAGTGCTTGACCTGCGAGCGGACCTTGTTCATCTGCCTGCCGAGCTCGCCCGCGACTTCCTCCGGCCGGCGCACGTAGATCCGCGCGGACCACTCCACCGGTACCGGGAGCCGGTCGGAGTGCTGCACCCACGGGTCGTCGACCTCGGGGATCTGCAGGCCGTGCATCTGACCGACGGTCAACACGGCGACGTGGCTGGTCACACCCGCGTTCGAGCCCGTGCGGCCGCGCACCGTCAGCGTCGGGGCGTACGGCTCGGCGTGGAAATCGGCCGCGTCGGTGAACGACGCCAGGTCCTCCGGCTCCCACGAGGACCCGGGCACAGCGGGCAGGCTGCGCGGCGCGGGGAGGCCGAGCGCACACGACCGGTGCATCAGCCAGGACATCTCCGCGGCCGTGGCCGGGCGCCCTTCCAGGCCCGCGCCGCCGATGACCTGGTCCAGATGCTCGATCTCGGAATCCAGCGCGATCAGCTCGGCGTCGACCGCTTCCGGCAGGATCTTGCGCAGCAGCGGCGCGGTGCGCTCCACCACCCGGTCCACCGCACTGCGGGTCTGCACCTGGACGCCCAGGTACACCTCTTTCTCCGCCATCGAGCGGCCGAGCAGTTGCTGCTGCTCGCCGACCAGGTAGTCGTCGAACGACAGCGCGCCGGGGACGTCCGGCAGCCGGTTGATGGCGTTGTGCACGTGCGCCTCGGCCCACATGCGGATCGGGTACGGGCGGGTGGTGACGCGCAGGTGCAGCCACCGGCCCTGCAGTTCCGCGTACTGCCCGGCGATGGCCGCGATCAGGTCACGACGCTGCGCATCGGACCGAAAGGACCAGCGCTGCGGGGACAGCCGGTACCAGGCGTAGATCTCCGACGACGTGCGCACCAGGTGACCGTCGATGCTGCGAGCGGCGATCGACGGCGTGTAGGCGGGGATTTGCGCCTCACCCGGTAACCGGCTGCTCTTGCGCCGCGCGGTATGTCTCCGCCCGGGCTTGCCGCCCGAGCGCTGTCGTGGCGCCGGCTGCCCGGGGGCCTCCCCTTGGCTCTTGCCGCGGCCGAACACGCGCTACCTCCCTGCCCACATCTGCTGCTGTCTCCACTGCGGATACTGCGGATGCTGATAGTGGTTGTGGTGGTGGTTTCCAGCCGGGTGCGGCTGCCGCCGTCGGGCGGCGTCACGCGGCCGCGGACGCGGACGCTCGGCACGCACTCGTACCTTGCTCGCGCTGACCGCTCCGCCTTCCGGCGTCACCCGCTCCCGTGGGGTGTTCAGCTCGCGGAACGCCATCGCCAACACCGACCCGAGCGGACGTTCGTGCCCGATCCGGGAGGTGATCAGCCTGGTGATGACGATGGTGATGACGAAGGCCCACGCGGTGGAGAAGAACCCGAACTTGATGCCCAGCTGCCGTTCCACGGTCAGCACCAGCAGGAACACCGCTGCGCCGACCCCCCAGGCGACGTAGCGAGCGCGCCAGGGGAAGGTAGCTTTGGGCGGCCCGAGCCACACCGCGTCGACTCGGTACACCTCGTCGTCGGTTCGTATGCGCACGCAGATCCCTGCTCTAGCCCGTGAACAATCCGGAGAGCCACTCTCCGATGTCCACCCCGGCGCCGGACACGGCGAATCCGATGATGGCCAGCGCGATCACCACGCCGCCCACCCGGCGCATCACGCCGGCGTTGTCGCCCTTGCCTCCGCCGATCCACAGCAGCAGTACGGCCACGGCGAGCAGCAGCAGCGGAACGACGTTCTCCTGCAGCCACAGCTGCAGACCGCCGGTGCTGAGTTCCTTGCCCTGCGCTACCACGTCGGCCAGGGTGGTCATGGTGCTCATCGTGAACTCCGTAGTGCGAGGAGTGTGTCCAAGCGGAGCATCGCACGTGCTCCGCTGCCGGTCCAGCTCGTCAGGATCGTCAGTTCCGTCACCTAAGGTAGCCTTCCGAACCCATTCTGTTAAGTCATAGGCCCAGCTTCAGCACGTTCTCACTGCATCGTGACGACCCCTAGGCCGCTCTCCATAATGTGGTCTGCACCGCCACCACCAGCATCTGGGACCCGAAACCACTGGAACGGAGCAGCACCATCTCGTGCGAGTGGGCCACTCGCTTCGTGCATTTCTGGTAAGTCTCCGCCCACCAGCCTCACCGTCTCACAGTGTTCCGCCCGGTACGGAGCGTAGCGGGCGGACGAGTTGGCATGTAAGCCGGATCCTGTACCCGAAGGGGTGCTTCGGGTGGCGACCATCCATCTAGGCCTGCCGTCGCCGACAGGCTCAAGCGGCCTACCCGCGAGCAGGACGGGCCGCCCTGTCGCTCGCGCAGGCACCGCGTGGGTGCCCTCTTGGCCTTGCTCCGGGTGGGGTTTACCGAGCCGCCCCGGTCACCCGAGGCGCTGGTGGTCTCTTACACCACCGTTTCACCCTTACCCGGGCGCAGCGCGCCCGGGCGGTCTGTTTTCTGTGGCACTGTCCCGCGGGTCACCCCGGGTTGCTGTTAGCAACCACCCTGCCCTGTGGAGTCCGGACTTTCCTCGACCGGGATCGCTCCCGGCCGCGGCCGCCCTGCCAACTCGTCCGCACTTTCAGAGTACGGACCGGCGACCGAACGGTGCACGCCGGTCTTATTCCAGGTGGGCGGTGTCGTTGACCAGCCGGACGCAGGCGTGCCCGTCGGGATAGAACTCGACGACGGACAGTGACGCGATGTCGAGGTGCAGCCGGAACATCAACTCCGGGCCGACATTCAGCGCCATCCGCAGCAGGCACTTGATGGGCGTGACATGGGTCACCACCACGATCGTCCGTCCGCCGTAGCGAGCCAGCAGTTCGTCGCGGGCTCGCCGGACGCGGCCGTGCACCACGTCGAAGCTCTCGCCCCCGGGCGGGGAGACGGACGCGTCCCCCAGCCACGCGGTGTGCAGCTCCGGGTCACGGGCGGCGGCCTCGGCGAACGTCAGGCCCTCCCACTGGCCGAAGTCGGTCTCCAGCAGCCCGGGATGGTGCTCGACCGTCGACCCCAGCGCCGCGGCGACCTGCTCAGCGGTGGCGACCGCACGCGACAGCGGCGAACTCACCACCGGCACCGGACCACCGGGGTCCTCGTCGCCGGTGCGCAGCCGGGCGGGCTTCATCGCGGCGAACCGCTTGGCCGCCGCGGCTGCCTGCGCCCGCCCCTGGTCGGTCAACGGCACGTCGCCGCGCCCGCTGTACCGGCGTTCCAGCGACATCGCCGTTTCGCCGTGCCGCAACAGGAACAACCGGGTCGGCGCACCCTGGGCCCCGGTCCACTGCGCCGGAGCGGGCCGGGAATCCGCCTCGGTGGACGTGGTCTCCAGCGGGATCATGGTCTGCTCGGGCTCGGCAGGCTCCTCCGGCTGCTGCGGCGCGGCGGACTGGGAGTCCATCGCCTGGTTGGCCAGCCGGTCGGCGCGCGCGTTCTGCGCCCGCGGCACCCACTGGTAGGTCACCTCGTCGAACCGGGCGGCGATGTCCCTGGCCTGCAACGCCAACGGCTGCAGGCTCGGGTGCTTGATCTTCCAGCGGCCGCACATCTGCTCGACCACCAGTTTGGAGTCCATCCGGACGTCCACCCGGGTGGCGCCCAGCTCGGCGGCGGCGCGCAGCCCCTCGATCAGTCCGGTGTACTCGGCGACGTTGTTGGTCGTCACCCCCAGGCCGCCCTTGCGTTCGGCGAGCACCCGCTCGCCGTCGGCGTCCAGGACGACGGCACCGTATCCGGCGGGTCCGGGGTTTCCTCGGGACCCACCATCGGCCTCGACGATCACCTGCACGTGGTCACAACCCCGATTCAGCGGTGCGCACCAAGATCGCGCCGCAGTTGTCACACGTCACGACTGCGTCCGGGTCGGCGGCCTTGACCTTGGACAACGCCACCCGGTCCAGCTCGAGCTGACACGCCCCGCACCGCCGGGCCCGCAGCAGACCCGCGCCCCGGCCGCGCGCCTGTCGCACCCGGTCGTACAGCTCCAGCAACTCCGCGGGCAGCTCGTCGACCAGCTTCGCCCGGTCCGCCTCGCACTTCTGCTCGGTCTGCGCCATGTCCCCCAGCGCCGACTCCGCGGCGGCCCGGGCTTCGGCGACCGCACGTTCGGCGGCCTCGATGGCCTCGGCCGACTTGCGCTCGTCGATCGCGACGGCTTCCCGCTTCTCCATCAGCTCGAGCAGGTCGTCCTCCAACGCCTCCTGCCGCCGCTGCAGCGTGCCGATCTCGTGCTCGAGATCGGTCAGCTGCTTGGCGGATACCGCGCCGGAGGACATCAACTTGCGGTCCTTGTCCGCGCGGGCCCGCACCGACTCGACCTCGCGCTCCTGCCGCTTGACCTCCCGGTCCAGGTCCGAGGCCAGCATCTGGGTCTTCACCAGGGAGTCCTTCGCCGCCTGCAGCGCGGCTTCGCGTTCGTCCAGCACCTGTTGTTCCGGCAAATTCTTGCGCCGGTGGCGGACGCGGTCCAGCTCACCGTCCAGCTCGGCCAGCTCGAGCAAACGGGCCTGTGTCGCCGGATCAACCCTCACTGCGGATTCCTCCCTGCTCCCCGACCCGCATCGTCCACGGGTCGGTGTTACGCCGCGAGACGTGAACTTCGACGGTACCCTCGCACGCCGCGCGGATGACGTCGGCCGCCTGCTCACACCACGGCCATTCGCTTGCCCAGTGCGTGACCCCGATCAGCGCGGGCACATCCCCGTCCGCGAGGTGCTCGCTGGCCGGGTGATGCCGCAGATCGGCGGTGACGAACGCGTCGACCCGCGCCCGCGTGGCCACGGAGAGGTAGGAGTCGCCTGCCCCGCCGGACACCGCGACGGTCCGGATCTGTCGGTCCGGATCGCCCGCGGCCAGCACACCGGGCTCGGTCGGCGGCAGCGCGGCCGCGACCTGCTTGGTGAACTCGCGCAGCGTCATCGGTTCCGGCAGCTCGCCGATCCGGCCGATCCCGATCGGCTCTTCCGGCTCCGCGAGCGGGTGCGGGTTCAGCGGACGCAGCTCGGTCAGCCCGATGGCCTCGGCCAGGGCGTCGGAAACCCCGGGGTTGGCGGAGTCGGCGTTGGTGTGCGCGCAGTAGAGCGCGATGCCGTTGCGGATCATCCGGTGCACCAGCTTGCCCTTGCGGGTGTCCGCGGCCACCGAGCTGACGCCGCGCAGCAGCAACGGGTGGTGGGCGACGACGAGCTGGGCGCCGAGCTCTTCGGCTTCGGCGACGGTGGCCTGGACCGGATCGACGCACACCAGCACCCGCTCGACCTCGTCCTCGGGGTCACCACACACCAGGCCGACCGCGTCCCAGTCCTCGGCCAGCTCCGGTGGATAAGCGGTCTGCAGAACACCGATCAGTTCACGGACCATTGGCATGCCGGCGATCCTTGCACAGCCGTCGGCCGATCCCCCCGAACGGCATGCAGATCGTCACGATGCCGATGCCGCGGCCGGCCGTACCGGCCTCCGACCGGGCAGGAACTCATGGCCTGTCTCTACGCTGAGAGTCATGCCTGATCACGACGCGCGCCTTTCGGTCGTCTTCGTCTGCACCGGCAACATCTGCCGCTCCCCGATGGCCGCCGCGGTGTTCACCGAGCACCTGCGCCGCGCGGGCCTCGCCGACCGGGTGCGGGTCAGCAGCGCCGGCACCGGCTCGTGGCACGTCGGGGAGCCGGCCGATCCGCGAGCGGTCGCCACGCTGAAGGAACACGGCTACCCGATCACCCACACCGCGGCGCAGGTCGGCGCCGAGCATCTGTCCGCCGACCTGCTGGTCGCGCTGGATTCCGGCCACCTGCGCAGCTTGCGGCGGATGACCGACGACCACACCAAGGTCCGCCTGCTCCGCTCGTTCGACCCGGACGCGGGCGAGAACGCCGATGTGCCCGATCCGTACTACGGCGACGACGAGGGCTTCACCGAGGTGCTGGACATGATCGAGGCCGCGATGCCGGGTCTGATCGACTGGGTGCGCGAACGGCTGTGAGGGTCGAGGAGTTGCCGGACGGCCGGCGCGTGGCGGTCAAACACGACCCCAGCGCCCAAGCCGAGGCCGCCGGGCTGCGTTGGCTCGCCGAGTCCGGTGACGTCGCGGTCCCCGAGGTGTATGCGGTCGACGATGACGTGCTGCAGACGGAGTACCTGCCGCCCTCGGCTCCGACGGAGTCCGCTGCCCGCGAGTTCGGTGCCGGGCTGGCCGCCTTGCACCTGCGTGGCGCGGACGCCTTCGGGTCTCCACCGCCGGGCGGGCCGGCCGATGCGTGGATCGGCCGCGCGCGGATGGGCAACGAGCCGCGCGACGACTGGCCGACGTTCTACGCCGAACTGCGTGTCGAACCCTATGTTCGCCAAGCGCGCGACAGCGGGTCACTGACCGCCGGGCAGGCTTCGGTGATTTCCCGCGCGTGCGAGGTGATCCGGGACGCTTCGGGCCCCGACAGCGCGGACGAGCCTCCGGCCCGGCTGCACGGGGACTTGTGGAGCGGCAACGTCCACTTCTCCCGAGGTCGGGCGTGGCTGATCGATCCGGCCGCGCACGGCGGGCACCGGGAGACCGACCTGGCCATGCTGCAGCTGTTCGGCGCCCCGCACCTGACCGTGATTCTCGAGGCGTATGCGGACGCGGCCGCGGCCGCCGGAGCACCGCTGGCCGACGGCTGGGCCGAGCGCACACCGATGCATCAACTCTTCCCGCTGCTGGTGCACACCGTGCTGTTCGGCGGCGGATATGCGGCACGGGCCGAGGCAGCCGCCCGGCGGACACTCGCGCTGGCGTGAGCCGTACGGTGGATACGTGCGGTTGAGGTTGCTGCTACGACCCGGCTGGCTGGCGTTGACGCTGGTCGTGTTCGCCTTCGCCGCTGCCTGCTTCACGCTGCTGGCGCCATGGCAACTGGGCAGGCACGACGAGCGCTCGGCGACCAACGACGCGTTGCGCGCCTCGCTGGACGCGCCGCCGCGACCGTTGAACGAGGTTCTGCCTGACGGGGCGGCGCCGGACACCCGAACGCAGTGGAGCCGGGTGACGATCAGCGGCGAATACCTGCCGGACAAGGAAATGGTCGCCCGGCTGCGCAGCGTGAACGGCAATCCGGCCTACGAGATCCTCGTGCCGCTGCGCACCGACGACGGGCAACTGGTGCTCATCGACCGCGGTTACCTCGAGCCCGGCGAGAATTCCCAGGTCCCGGCGTATGCGCCGGTGCCGGCGGGTCGCGTGACGGTGCAGGCCAGGGCCCGGCTGGACGAGCCACCCTCACGGCCGCCGGAACCGCAGGGCGACAAGCTGCACGTGTACGGCGTCGGTTCGAAGGTGGCCGAGCAGGCGACGAATCTCGAGTTCCGGCCCGGCTACTTCCAGCTCGAGCGCAACCAGCCGGGCGCGCTGGAGCCGTTGCCGCTACCGCAGCTGGAGGCGGGCCCGTTCCTGTCGTACGGGATGCAGTGGGTCGCGTTCGGGGTGATGGCGCTGGTCGGTTGGGCGTACTTCACCTGGCGTGAGCTCAAGCCGGGCGGTGCGCTCCACGAGTCCGGCCAGCGGCAACGCCGCAAGTCGGTCGCCGAGATGCTGGCCGAAGACGAAGAAGAGGACGCCGACGAGGACGCCGGCAGCGTGTCGCCCCGCTGAGCGGCTCGGCTACCGATCACGGCTCGGCGGCCGCCCACGCCTCCAACATCAGGCGAGCGATCGAGGAATTGCCCGGCAGCCGCAGACCACCGTCACCGTTCGCGCGTGGCTCGTAGGCCCGCGCGAACGCCGCTCGAACTTCTTCCCGGGTGAACCACCGCGCGGCCTCGATCTCCCCTTCGGCGAGCGTCAAGGGAGCGTCCCGGTCCGCTCGCGCGGCGAACCCCAGCATGATCGACCGCGGGAACGGCCACGGCTGGCTGCCGAGGTAGCGCACGTCCCGCACGGTCACCCCGACCTCTTCCCGGATCTCCCGCACCACGCACGCTTCCAGCGACTCGCCCGCCTCGACGAACCCGGCGAGCACGGACCGGGAACCCTCCGGCCAGCCCGCACCGCGAGCGAGCAGCACCCGTTCCCCGTTGACACCGACGTCGTCGTGCACCAGGCAGATCACCGCCGGGTCGGTACGCGGGTACTCCTCCCGCCCGCACCCGGTACAGCGGGAAGCCCAGCCGACGCTGATGACCTTCGTGGGGGCGCCACACCGCGCGCAATGCCTGGCCCGGCGATACCAGCTGCGCAGCGCCAGCGCGGTAGTGAACAGCCCGGCCCCCGTGTCGTCCAGTTCGTCGCCGAACTCGCGCAGCCCCACCCACCGTTCACCGTCGGCCACGATGTGCGTGACGGGCACACCGAACCGCCCCGGCACCTCGATCGTCTCGCCGTCCGGCTCCGGGACGTCCAACACCGCCCAGTAGTCGCCCTCGGGCGCGCGGCCCAGAAACGCCGCATCCTCCGGTGGCTCCGGGGCGATCTCGGTGGCCGGCCGCAGCGCGAGCTCCCCGTCGTCCATGCGCACCGGGGTGCGGCCGCGCTTGTCGAGCACGATCACCCGGGCCGTCGGCCACGCCGCCCGCAACGCCTGCGGGTCCTGTCGCAGCGCCTCGCTGCGGTCGATCGTCACCCGCGACAACGCGGGCACGCGCGGCAACTCGAACGGCTGGGTGGTGGCCGTACTCACGGCAGGACGACTCCTCCCAGCGCCGCCAAGCCGTCGCTGAGCACCTCGGGATCGCCGACCACCACCCCGGTGAACCGCTCCGGGGCGAAGAACTCACGGGCCGCCTCGACCACCTGCTCGGTGCTGACTTCCTGCAGCCGCTGCGGATGGCCGGCGAGCCACTCGACCCCCAGCCCGGCACCGGCGAGCGCGGACAACTGGGACGCCAGCCCCGCCTGCGACGAGGTCGAGATCAGCAGCGATCCGACGGCGTACTGCCGCACCGCGGCCACCTCTTCCTCGGAAGGCGGCACGACGCGCAGCCGGGTCAGCTCATAGCGGGTCTCCATCAGCGCCGCGGCCGTCACGTCGGACGCGGTGTCGGCGTCGATGTCCAGCGTCGCGGTCTCCCCGGTGAACTCGAAGCCGGAGTGGGCGCCGTAGGTGTAGCCCTTGTCCTCACGGATGTTCTCCACCAGCCGCGAGGAGAAGTACCCGCCGAACACCAGGTTCGCCAGCTGCAGAGCCGCGTAGCGGTCGTCGGTGCGCGGCAACGCCTGCGACGAGAGCCGGATCTGCGACTGCACGGCCCCACGCCGCGGCACCAGCAACACGTCTCCACCGGCGACGTCGGGGACCGGCGCCAACGGGGTCGCCTCGGCGTCGGACGACCAGCCGCCGACCGCGGCCGCCACGTCGTCGATCACCTTCTCCGGGTCCAGGTCGCCGACGAGCACCAACACCGACCCGCGCGGCAGCACCGCTTGAGCGTGCAGGGCACGAACCGCCTCCGGGCCCACGACGGCGACGTCCTCGGCCTGCGGCACCTCACGCACGACCGGGTGGTCGCCGTAGCGTCGCTGTTGCAGGGCCTCCCGGGCGATGACGCGCGGCTGGGTCCGGGCGACGGCGATCCGCTCCACCAGCCGGTCCCGCTCGCGGACGACCTGGCCGTCCGGGTAGGTCGCGTCGGTGAGCACATCGGCGAGGACGTCCAGCAGCGTCGGCAGGCCGTCGGACAGCGAGCTGCCGGAGATCGACAGGCGCTCCGGGTCGACGATCGTGCCGAGCTCGCCGCCGATGAGGGCCAGCTCGGTGTCGATGGCCACCCGGTCCCTGCGGGTGGTCCCGGTCAGCAGCGTCTCGGCCAGCAGCTCGGCACGCGCCGGGTGCAGCGGATCGGAGCCGCCGAACGGGATGCGCAGCCGCAGCTCGACGGTCGGCACGCTGGCGTGCCGCACGGCCAGCACCCGCAGACCGTTCGGCAGGACGGTGTCCACCGACGCCAGGTCCGCCGCAGGCCGCTGCTCGCCCAGCTCGGGCACCGGACGCGGGCCGACGGCGGTGCGGCCGATCTCCTCGGCGGTGCGGTGCGACTTGGCTGCGGTCACTGATCCTCCTGCTGGGTCTGGGGCTGCACCAACAGCACTGCGCGGGAATCCGGCCGCAGTGCCTTCGCGGCGGTCGAGACGTCCTCCGGGGTCACCGAGCCGATCCTGCCGGGCAGGTCGTACATCAGCGCGGCGTCACCGTAGAGCAGTTCCAGGGAGCCGAGCCCGAGCGTGCGCGACATCAGCCGGTCGTGCTCGCTGTGCAGGTTGGCCGTCCAGCGTGCGGTCACCTTCGCCAGCTCTTCCGCCGACGGCGGGGTCGCGGCCAGCTTCTCCAGCTCGTCGTCGACCGCGTCCAGCACCTGCTGTTCGGTCACCTCGCCCGGGTGGATCGCGGTGATCGAGAACGTGTCGGGGTCGCGCGCCTCGAACGGCCCGAACAGCCCGGCGCTCGCGCTCAGGTCGGTCACCAGGCCGTCGGTGTGCACCAGCCGCTGCTCCAGGCGGGAGCCGTCGCCGTCGGCCAGCACCCCGGCCAACACGATGTGCGCCAGGTAGGCGTCCAGTTCGCCGATCGGGTCCGGCATCCGGTAGCCGATGGCCAGCGCGGGCAGCGGGGCGTGCGCGTCCGGGTGGGTACCGCGCTTCTCGGTCTCCGGGCGCGGCTCGGCGAACGACGGCCGCTCCGGCCGCGGGCGGGCGGGCACGTCGCCGAAGTGCTTGACGATCAGGTCCTTGGCGTGCGAGCTCTCGAAGTCGCCCGCCACGGTCAGCACCGCGTTGGCGGGCGCGTAGTAGGTGTCGAAGAACTCGGCGCAGTCGTCCAGCGTGGCCTGCTCGAGGTCGACGAAGTCGCCGTAGCCGTTGTGCGCGTTCGGGAAGGTCTCGTACAGCACCGGCGGCAGCCAGATCCACGGGAACCCGCCGTAGGGTCGGTTCAGCACGTTGAGCCGGATCTCTTCCTTGACCACGTCGATCTGGTTGGCCAGGTTCTCCTGGGTGAGCTTGGGCGCGCGCATCCGGTCGGCCTCCAGGAACAGCGCCCGCTCCAGCGCCGCGCTGGGCAGCACTTCGAAGTAGTCGGTGTAGTCCGGGTGCGTCGACCCGTTGAACACGCCACCGCTGCCCTGCACGTGCCGGAAATGAGCCAGCTTCTCCAAGCTCTCGCTGCCCTGGAACATCAGGTGCTCGAACAGGTGCGCAAACCCGGTGCGGCCCTCGGGCTCGGAACGAAAGCCGACGTCGTAGTGCACGCTCACCGCCACCACCGGCGCGGCTCGATCCGGCGCGAGCACCACCCGGAGGCCGTTGTCGATGGTGAACTTCTCGATCTGCCCCACGGTTCTCCCTCGGTTCTCCCGGTTTCTCGCTGCGCCGATGTATTTGCCAACGTACCTGGGTCGGCCCGGCGAGCGCCCACGGACATCGCGCGCACGCGACCTGACGTATGCTCCACCACCATGCCGGAGGGTGGCGGATCCGAGTTGGCCGGGAAGCGTGATCGGGTGCATCGCCTGGTCGTCGTCGCCGTCTGTGCCGCGATCATCGCAGCACTCGCTGGTGGAGTGGTCGTACTCGTCGACGTGCTGGGTTCCGACGAGCCCGCCCCGACGTCCCAGCATGCCCGAGACCAGGACTCCGGTGGGGCAGGTGGCGCCGCGGGCGCAACTCGTGCGCCGAGCGAATCGAACGGCAAGGCTCCGCAGAAGGTGATCAAGCTCGCCGATCATCCACTGGTGACCAAGACCGGCGTCGGGTTGCCCAACAACGCGTGCGAGCTGCCCGAGTGGGAGAACTCGAACAAGGCCGCCAAGCGGTTCTTCCGCGCCGCGACGCACTGCCTGGACCGGGCGTGGGAGCCGGTGCTGCGTGAGCTGAACCTGCCGTTCACGCCACCGCGGCTGTACTTCCCCGAAGGCTCGAGCTTCCAGAGCGACTGCGGCACGATCGACGTCGGCATCCAGACCGCGGCCTACTACTGCGAGGGCGAGCTATTCCTGCCGTTCGCCGGGCTGCAGCTGGACCAGTACCAGGACAACCCCGGCGTCTACCTGGCGCTGATCGCCCACGAGTACGGCCATCACGTGCAGGAGCTGGCCGGGATCATGGACGCGGCGTGGCGGCAGATCTACCAAGCGGGTGAGGGCACCCCACGGGCACAAGAAGTCAGCAGGCGCAAGGAGCTGCAGGCGCAGTGCTTCTCCGGGCTGTTCCTCGGCTCGCACGTCGACCGCGGCGGGTCGATCGACCGGCAGATGTACAGCCGGGCCTGGCACGACCAGGAGACGCGCGGTGACGACACCTCGGGCGGGCACGATCACGGCAGCAACGCCAACTACGCGAAGTGGTGGCGCAAGGGAGCGCTGGACAACCGGCTCAGCGACTGCAACACGTTCGCGGCGAGCGCCGACGAAGTCAGCTGAGCCTCCGCCGCAAGCGCCGGACGTCGGCAAGGGACCGCCGCAAAGCTCCGGGAAAGGTCAGCAAAAGGCCGTCGCACGCACCAGCGAGGTCGGCCGAACTTCGCCACAAGCCCCGGCGACGTCACCTGAGGAGGGCGCCGCAAGCGCCGGCGACATCACCTGAGGAGCGCCGCCGGCGCCGGCGAAGGTCGCAAAGGGCCGTTGCAAGCGCCGAGCATCGCCGAAGGCGCCGGCGACGTCAGCTCACCTTGACGGGACGCTGCGCGCGAGTCACCAGCCACGCGTAGAACCCACCGCCTGCACAGGCCAGGCCCATCAGCCCGAGACCGATGGAACGGCGTGCGCCGTCCAGCCCGGTGTGGGACTCGGCGCTGCGGACCGTCAGCCCCCCGGGCCCGGCTTCCGTGGGCACGGCAACGCGCAAGGACTCCCCTTTTTCGTGTCCGCACGCACTCAGGGTTGCCTCTCGCTTCTTGCCGCCGTCGGTGAAGGTCACCTTTTCCGTGGCGTCGGGCTCGGTGCACGACGACGGCTCGACGACCTTGGCGGCGACGACCCGCTCGGCGACCTCGGGCCCGGCGAACAGCGCGTCCCCGAACAGTCCGGCGGCGATCAGCACGGCAAAGCCGACGACCGCGGCAAGCAGGACACCGCGCACGCTCGCGGACAGCGAGCTCACTTCGCCCAACAGGCCCGAACCCGATCGCACGCCACGATGGTTCCAGATCATCGCCCGAATCTCAGCCCCCAGGTGTGACTGCCTCCCCCATGCAGGGTCAGCTCGGCACGGCAGGAACCGATCGGAGAAGCTCGCGGAGGCCATCGGCGTCCAGCAGGTCGACCGGTCGCACCGTGCGGTTCGCTCGCACATAGTGGAACGCGGCCCGCACCTTGTCCACCGGGATCTCGTTGAGTGCGGCCCACGCCACGCGGTAGGCGGCCAGCTGCACGGCCAACGCCTGCTGTTGCTCCTGCGGCGGAATGGACCCGGTCTTCCAGTCGACGACCGTCCACCCGCCATCCGGGTCGGCGAACACCGCGTCGAGCCTGCCGCGCAGCAGCACGCCGTCGACCTCGCACACGAACGGCACCTCGACGTCGTGCGGGGTGCGGGCAGCCCACTCGCTCTGCTCGAACGCTTCCCGCAGCTGCTCGAGATCGGCGTCCGTCTCCGCGTCGGTGTCGGCCGCGCCGGGCAAGTCGTCGAACTCCAGCAGCCGGGCAGCACTGAATCGTCGCTCGAGCCAGGCGTGGAAGGCCGTGCCGCGCCGGGCGACGGTGTTCGGTGCTTGCGGCAACGGCCTGCGTAGCCTGCGGGCCAGCGAGCCGGGGTCGGCCGCCAGATCGACGAGCTGGCTGACGGACAGGTGATCAGGCAGCACGACCTGGGGCTCCTGCTGACCGCGCGCCCGCTCGGCGAGCAGGACGTCGGTGTCCGCGGCCCAGCCCTCGGGGTCCTCGTCCGGTTCAGTGTCTTCGTCGCTCTCGCCGAGCTTCGCCAGCTCCTCGAGCACCAGGTCGGCGCCGCCCGCCACGGCCTCTCGCCGCGGGCCGAGCGGGTCGACGGGCCACTGTGCCTCGCGGGTTTGCGCCAGGTACGGGTTCTGCTCGTCCTCCGCGGGACGCTCGGCCCACTCGGCCACCTCACCCAGGGACGGGTCTTCCCGCAGGGTGTCGGCCAGTTCGGTGAGGAAGACCGACGGCCCGCGGGGTTTCGCGCTGGTCTCGTTCCACCAGTGGCCGGACAGCAGCAGCGTGTGCTCGGAACGAGTCAGCGCGACGTAGCAGAGCCGTCGCTCCTCGTCGGCATGCCGGTCGGCGAAGGCGTCCTTGTGCCGCTGCACGGCCTCCAGCACCTGTTTGCGGTCCTCGCCGCCGTGCAGCCGAAGCTCCGGGAGGTCGATGCGGTCACCACGCAGTGCCGCGGGCAGTTCGGTCACCGAGGTCAGCCAGCAGCCGCCGCGCCGCCTGGCCGGGAACACGCCCTCGACCAGGTGCGGCACGGCCACCAGCTGCCATTCGAGACCCTTGGCGGCATGCACGGTCAGGATCTGCACCCGGTCGGTGGCCACGACGACTTCGCCGGGCTCGAGGCCGTCCTCGGCGTGCTCGGCCGCGTTGAGGTAGTCGACGAAGGCCAGCAGCGTCGGCGACGACGAGGACTCGGCGAACTCGGTGACGACGTCCGCGAAGGCGTCCAGGTGGACTCGGCCGACGCTGCCGGGGCGGGCGACGGCTTCCACGTCGAGCAGCATCGTGCGTTCGATGTCGGCGACGAGCTCCGGCAGGGTCTGGTCGAGCCGGGAACGCAGCGCGGCCAGCTCGCGGCTGAGCGCCCGGATGCGGCGGTAGCCTTCCTCGGAATAACGGTCGGCCGGCCCGGGGTCGTCGATAGCGTCCACCAGCCCGGTCATTTCCGCCTGCTCGGCGACCGCCACGTCGAGCGGCGAACCGTCCTGCGGGGTGGCGAGTTCTCTGGCGCGGCGCCACAACGCGGCCAGGTCGGCAGCACCGATGCGCCAGCGGGCACCGGTGAGCAGCCGGGCGGCCGCGCTTCCGGCCAGCGGGTCGGCCAACACGCGCAGCGTCGCGACCAGGTCGGCGACCTCGGGTTCGGCCATCAGGCCGCCGAGCCCGACGACCTCGACCGGGACTCCCCGGGCTCGTAGCTCAGCCGCGATCGGTGCCATGTCCGCACGCCGACGGACCAGCACCGCCGCGGTCGGTGGCGCCCCGGTCGCGACTCCTGCGTGCCAGCGCTCCGCCAGCTCGTCGGCCAGCCACCGGCGTTCGGACCCGACGTCCGGCAACAGCGCGCAGCGCACGTCGGCCCGAGGAGCGGTCGGTAACGGTCGGAGCTCCCCCGCCCCGGCACCGGCCCGCAGCGGCGCGGACACCGAGTTGGCCAGCGCCAGCACCTGCGGTGGATTGCGGAACGAGGTCAGCAGGCCGTACTTGGCGGCGGGGCGGCCGTCCGACCGGGGGAAGTCGCTGGTGAACCGGGGCAGGTTGGCCGCGCTGGCGCCGCGCCACCCGTAGATGGCCTGCACCGGGTCGCCGACCGCGGTCACCGGCATGGGCGGCGGCTGATCGGCCCTGCCCGGCTGGGCACCGAACAACGCGCGGAGCAGGACGCGTTGCGCGTGACCGGTGTCCTGGTACTCGTCGAGCAGCACGGCACCGAAGCGTTCCCGCTCGATGTCCACGACCTCGCGGTGCTCGGCGGCAAGGCGGGCGGCCAGCGCCATCTGGTCGGCGAAGTCCAGCGCGCCCTCGTCGAACTTGCGCCGCCGGTACTCCTCGACCAGCGGCAGCAACCGCAGCCGCAGCTGCTGTCGGTCGACGATTTCCTGCAGGTCTGCCCGCAGCTGCTCCTTCTGTCCCTTGGCGCGCGGTGCTTCGACGATCGCCCGGGTCAGCCACTCCGTGTGCGCGCGGAGCTCGTCGACGTCCACCAGATGCTCGCCGAGCTCGCCGGCCAGCTGGAGCACCTGCTCGGTGATGGTCTGCGGGACGAAATCGGTCTCCAGGTCGCCGTCCCACGTCGACACCACGCGGTGCGCAAGCTGCCAGCACGCCGTCTCCGACAGCAACCGCACGCCCGGTTGGACCGGGATCCGCAGGCCGTGCTCGGACAACAGACGGCCGGCGTAGGCGTGATAGGTCAACACGGTCGGCTCACCCGCGACCAGCGCAGCCTTGCGTTCACCGGACGGGTCGATGTCGTCGAGCAGGCCGGAGCCCGCCAGGCGGCGGAGCCGGGCCCGCACGCGTTCGGCAAGCTGGCGCGCGGCTTTGCGGGTGAACGTCAGACCCAGGATCCGTTCCGGCGCGACGTAGCCGTTGGCCACCAGCCACACCACGCGGGCCGCCATCGTCTCCGTCTTGCCCGCGCCTGCTCCGGCCACCACGAGCGCCGGCTCGGGCGGCGCCGCTATGACCGCCGCTTGTTCGGGAGTCGGCTGCGGCAGGCCGAGGGCATCGGCGATGCGCTCCGGGGAAGCCTGCTTGACCTCGGTCGTGGTCATGACGGCACCTGCCTGCCTTCGGGCTGCAGCGGGCAGCACGCCCGCGCGGGGCAGCGAGCACAGTCGGTGCCTTCCCGCGCCACGTAGACCGGTCCGACTCCGGCGGACGCGGCCGACCGGACCCGGTGCAGCCACTCCTGGCGCCCCTGCTCGTCCAACGGCGGTTGGGTCAGCACCTTCGCGCCGGTCTTGCCCGGCTTGGCCAGGTACACCAGCTGCCCGCCGCCCGGTTCTCCGCCACTGAGCCAGACCGCGAGTTGATACGTCGCCAGCTGGGTGTGCTCGGCGGCCTCACGCGCGGTCACCGGGTTCTTGCCGGTCTTGATGTCGACGATGACCTGGCGTCCGGAGCCGTCCTTCTCCAACCGGTCCACCCGGCCGCGCAGCCGCACGCGCTGCACGTCGTCGCTGGTTTGCGGCAGCTCGACCACGATGTCGGACTCCACCGCCAGCTCGGTCAGCTGGTTGCGGCTGAGCTGAAGCCAGGCCAAGAACGCGGCCAGCATCCGCTCCACCCGTTCCCGCTCACTCTTGGCGAACCACGGCGCGCCGACATCCAGCCGACGCCACGCGCTGTCCAGCTCCTCGCGCAGCTCGTCCGCGCTCGCTCCGGCGGCGGCCCGCTGGGCCAGGCCGTGCACCAGCGAACCGGTCACCGCGGCCAGCTGCGCGGGGTCGGTTCCGCCGTGGCGCTCCAGCAGCCACCGCAACGGGCACCGGTCCAGCAGGTCGACCGTCGACGGGGACAACGTCAGCTGTTCGTCCGGCGCGGCCAGTGGCTGGTCGGTCGACGGCTCGGCGAGGCCGTACCAGTTGTCCGGGTGCGCGCCCGGCACCTTCGCCGCAGCCAGTCTGGCGAGCTGTCGGGCGGCGCGTCGTCTCCGTCCCGGGTCCGCTTGCTCGTCGCAGACGGCCGCGCGGAGCTCGCCGACCAGCCGGGACAGCACGAGGGGACGCTGCACCGCCGGCCCGGCGCTGCCGGTCACTTCCTGTGCCTCGACACCGAGCTCTTCGATGAACCGGGACGGCTGCTCGTCGTCGCCCGCGCACGCGCTGACCAGCAGTCGACTGCGGGCACGGCTGCACGCCACGTGGAACAGCCGCCGCTCCTCGGCCAGCACCGGCGCGGTCGCGGAGACCACGTCGCTGTCCACCCCGGAGAGCACGTCGACAAGCCGTTCGACGCCGAGCAGGGAGCCGCGCGGGCGCAGGTCGGGCCAGCTGCCTTCCTGCACCGCGGGGACCGCCACCACGGTCCATTCTCGACCGGCCGCGCTGTGCGCGGTGGTCAGCTCGACACCCGGCGAGGTCGCTGCGGACGGCGCGAGGCTGTCCCCTGCGATCCGCTGGGACAGCAGGTAGTCGGCGAAGCCGTCGACGCCTTCCTGCGGGAGGCGGTCCGCATACGTGGCGGCGGCGTGGAACAGCGCGACCACGGCGTCCAGCTCGGCGTCGGCTTGCCGGCCGAGCGACCCGCCGCGCTCGGACAGCCGCAGCCAGCGTTGCTGGAGCCCGGAGGCCTGCCACATCTCCCACAGCACCTGCTCGACGTCGGCTCTGCGCTCGATCGCCGCCCGGCCCGCCGCGAGCACGGTGGTCAGCCTGCGCAGCGGGGCCGCTTCGTTGTCCGGCAGCGCGGTCAGCGGGTCGGCGTCCCGGATGGCCTGGATCAACAGCTCGTCGCTGGACCGATCGCCGCCGGTGGCAAGTTCGAGCCTGCGGAGGCCGCGCCGGAGCCTGCGCAGCGCCAGCGGGTCCGCGCCGCCGAGCGGGGACGCCAGCAGTTCGTCGGCCAGTTCCGGGGTCAGCTGGGTTGGATCGGCGGCCACGCGAAGTGCGGCCAGCAGCGGCCGGACCGCAGGGTTGCGCGCCAACGGCAGGTGATCGGGCGCGGACGCGATCGGCACGCCCGCCCACCGCAGCGCCCGCTGCAACACCGGGAAGGTCCGCGCGGGTGACCGGACGACGACGGCCATCTCGTCCCAGGGAATGCCGTCGATCAGGTGCGCCCGCCGGAGCTGGTCGGCCACCCACGCGGCCTCGGCCGCCGGAGAGCGGAACAGGCGGACGGCCACGCCGAGGTCGGCCTGATCGGGCGCGGGGTCCGGCACCCGGTGCGGCCGGGGAGCGGCCTGCGCGAGTCGTGCGACGGCGTCGTGCACCTTCGGCGCCATGCGCCATCCCTGCCGCAGCGTGATGGTGTGCTCGTCGTCGGGATCGGCTTCGACGAACTCGGCGGGGTCGGCGCCGCGGAAGGAGTACACCGCCTGATCGATGTCGCCGGCCACGACGAATTGCTTCGCGCCCTCGCCGATGAGGCGGATGAGCCGCCATTGCAGGGGGTCGAGATGGTGTGCGTCGTCGACGAACAGGTGCCGAATTCGTCCGCGCTCGCGCGTCAGCAGCCTGTCGTCCTCCATCAGGGACAGCAGCGCGGCCGTCACCAGCTCGGCGGCGTCGTAGGCGGCCGCCGGGGGCACGGCCAGCGCGCTGCCTCCCGCCGCATGCAGCTGGGTGACCTGCTCGTATTGCTTCCAGAACGTTCCTGCCGCGACCCATTCGTCGCGCTTCTTGCGGCGGCCCAGCCGCACCAGGTCTTCGGGGCTCAGGCCACGCTCGGCCGCCCGCATCAGCAGATCCCGCAGCTCTTCGGCGAAGCCGGGGACGGTGAGTGCCGGGCGGAGCCGCTCGGGCCAGTAGCTGCCGTGGCCCTCCATCGCCGCGGCGAGGTCGCCGGCGAGCAGCTCGCGGACCACGGCGTCCTGCTCCGGGCTGGACAACAACCGGGGTGGTGGCGAGCCCTCGTCGTCGGCTTGATTACGCAGCACTCCGAAGGCGTACGAGTGCACCGTGCGGACGATCGGCTCCCGGACCGTACGGGGCGCCGGGGCCTCCGGCGAGAAGGCCGTCAGCAGCCGGGCGATCTGCGACCGCAACGCTTCCGCCGCTCGTCTCGTGGTGGTCAGCACCAGCACCCGGTCCGGACCGTCGGTCAGCATTCGCCGCGCGGCCGCTTCGGCCACCAGCGACGTCTTCCCGGTGCCGGGACCACCGACGACGCGGGCGAATCCGGTGCCGCCGCGCACGAGTCGCTGCGGTTCCTCGTCCCACTGCCAGCCGGGCTCGTGCGGCTGGTCGACCCGCACGAGCGCCGGTGTCTGCGCAACAGGCTCAGCGAGCGGGTGGAGGTCGGGCATGGACTCGATGGAACCATGCCGGACCGACGCTGTTCGGAGCACACTCCGGATGAGCCCCAGGTCGGCCGTCGGGCTCGGGCTCACCGCGTGGCAGGTCGGCCGTCGGGCTTAGGCTCACCGCGTGGATGAGGAGCTGCACGAGCGCATCCGACACGTGGTCGCGAGCATCCCGCCCGGCCGCGTGAGCACCTACGGCGATATCGCTGGCATCGCGGGCGCCTCCACCCCGCGACTCGTCGGGCGAGTGCTCCGCGAGGACGGCCACGACCTCCCGTGGCACAGGGTGCTGCGCGCGGACGGCACTCCCGCGCCACACCTGCGCCGCGAACAGCTCGAGCTACTCCGCGCCGAGGGTGTGCTGGCCGACGGTCACCGGGTGGACATGCGGCGCTATCGCTGGACAGACGATCACTCGTAGGTGGCCGCCATGCGGTGAACGGCGTCGGCCACCTCGGCGCGCAGGTCGGCCGGTTCCAGCACTTCGATCTCCGGGCCGAAGCGCAGCAGCTCGCCGAGCGCGGGTCTGCCGGCTTCCACCGGGAGTTCGATTTCCTGCCAGCCCTCGTCGTCGACCTCGGTATGGGCGGCCTCGACAGCCTGCTGCCCGACCGCGCTCAGGAAATACGGCGCGAGCGCGCGGCCCAGCTTCGACATCCGCACCCGCGCGGTACGCGGATAGAGGCGCTGCTCGAACTGCTCGGAGAAGGTGGCCCAGAACTGAGCCAGGTCGAAATCGCCTGCGACGTCCGCGCGTTCGAATTCCCCGACGACCTGGACCGAGTGGATCCGTCCCACCCGGTACGTAGCCGTCGTGTTGCGGCTTCGCGCGACCAAGTACCACTGGCCGGCTTTGAGGACCAGTCCCAGTGGCTTGATGGTGCGCTCGACCTCGCGCCTTCCCCACTTCTCGTAGCGGATACGCAGGATCTGGTCGTTCCAGACCGCGTCGGCGACCGCGGCCAGGTGCGGCGGGCTTTCCACGTCGCGGAACCAGCCCGGCACGTCGACGTAGAACCGCCGGCTCACGGCTTCGGCTCGCGCGCGGAGTTCCGGCGGCAGCGCGGCGCTGAGTTTGAGCTGGGCGGCCGCCAGCGTGGTGCCCAACCCCAGTTCTGCCGCCGCGTCCGGCAGCCCGGACAGCGCCAATGCCTGTGCTTCCGTCTCGGTCAATCCCGTCAGCCTGGTGCGGAAACCACCGACCAGACGGAAGCCGCCGGCCCGCCCACGCTCGGCGTAAACCGGGACGCCCGCCGCCGAGAGCGCTTCGATGTCGCGGTAGACGGTGCGTACCGAGACCTCGAGCTCCTGCGCGATCTGCTCAGCGGTGAGCCGCCCCCTGTTCTGCAGCAACAGGAGCACCGACAGCAGCCGACTGGCGCGCATGGCCGAAATTCTTCCAGAAAACCTGACAGTTCTTGTCAGGTAAGTGGCTCAGGATCGCTTTCATGGCAGACAACACCTTCACCACACAGTCCTGGGACGAGCGCGTCGTGAGCGGAACCGAGGGCTCGCCACGAGTCGCACACGCGCACGCCACGTTCGCGTACACCGGCCTGATCGAGGGCACCTCGACCGCCGACATGCTGCTCTACTACGCCGACGACAGCGACGTGACGTCTCCCGGCTTGGAGCGTTTCGAAGGCAGCGTGGCGGGCCGCAAAGGCACGTTCGTCGTGCGCCACGAGTACCGCTTCGCCCCCGATTCGCACGAGGTGACCAGTACGTTCAGCGTGCTGCCCGGATCGGCCACCGGAGAATTGACCGGTTTGACGGGAAGGGGCACGATCGCCGGTTCGTCACGGACAATGAAGTACACCTTCGAGCCCGTTTTCGGGTGAACCACCGGGAGTCGTCGTGTTGCAAGTCGACCGTCAACAGGTTCTGGCGTTCCGCATCGCCGCGCACGAGCTGGGGCGGCCGCATGACATTCCTGAGAAGCTCGCCGTGCTGCGGCTCGGGGTGCAGGAAGCGTCGCAGGTCGCGGCGCGTCTGGCGATGGCCGCCCGCCTTGCGGGTGACCCGGCGCGTTGTGCCGGCGAGAAGTTCGCCCATCTGTTGCGGGACGCCGGGCTGACGCTGGCGTGGACCCATCGCGGCGCCCCGCACCTGCACCACGCTGCGGATTTGCCGTGGCTCGCGCTGTCGCTGGTGCCGCTGGACGACGCGGATGCGCAGGCGCGGATGTCGTGGCAGCGTCGAGACGTCGCCGATGCAGGCATGCCCGTCACCGAGGCGATGACGACGGCAGCGAAGTATCTGGGTGATGTCGTCGACCGCACGATGACCAAGGGAACCGCGAGTGAGGCGGTGAGCAAGATCTTGCCGCCGGGCCTGGTCCGCTGGTGTCGAGGGTGTCAGGCCACCCACATCCATGAGCAGCTGATGCGGCTGACGACCTTGCGGGCGGGTGTGCGGCTCGAACCGGACGTCTCACCGGCGACGTTGACGCCGATCGACGGGTGGCCCGGTGTGATCGCGGAGCCGGATCCGGACGCGGGCAGGCGGGTCGTCGAGGAGTATCTGCGCGTTCACGGCCCGGCGACCGTGGCCGAAGCCGCCGGGTTCCTCGGCACCACGCGGTCCGCAGTGAAGCAGATGTGGCCGGACGGTCTGGCTGAGGTGCAGGTCGACGGGAAGACGGCGTTCTTGCCGGAGGACTTGCTACCTGCGCTGGAGAGTCCGCCGGAGCCGTCGTTCGTGCGCCTGCTCCCGCCCGCGGATCCGCTGTTGCAGGCTCGCGACCGGGCGCTTCTGGTGCCGGACAAGGCGAATCACAAGCTGGTGTGGCGGATCATCGGGAATCCGGGTGCCGTACTGGCCGATGGCGAGATCGTGGGTACGTGGCGGGCTCGCGCTCGGGGTAAGCGGCTGGAGATCACGGTGAGCACGCTGTACGGACAGCCGCAGCCCGCGGAATCCGACCTGGAGGCCGAGGCCGCACGGGTCGCTGCTGCGCGCGGGTTCGCCCAGGCGACGGTGAGCTTCGCCTAGGTCCTGTCCTGTAATTGATCTAGCTGTGGTTCTGGTTTGATCTTGGGTTGTGGTGGGTCGGGGTGAGGTGACGGATCGGGCGTGGGCGCGGATTGAGCCGCTGCTGCCGCCGGTGTCGGGTCGGGGGCGGCGGTGGCGGGATCACCGGCAGGTGCTCAACGCAATTCTGTGGAAGTTGCGGACCGGTGCGCCGTGGCGTGACCTGCCCGAACGGTATGGGCCGTGGAAGACCGCGCACGAGCGGTTGCGGTTGTGGACCGCGGACGGCACCTGGCAGAAGATCCTGGACGAGGTGATCGTCAAAGACGACTCTGTCGGCGAGGTCGAGTGGATCATTTCGGTCGATTCGAGCGTGGTCCGGGCGCACCAGCACGCTGCTGGCGCCCGGAAAAAGGGGGCTGCACGCCCGGCGTCGAGGCGCTCGCGGTCGACGGGGAAGGACTCGGCCGGTCTCGCGGCGGACTGAGCACCAAAATTCACCTCGCCGTCGACGGCCGCGGGCTGCCACTGCGAGTGCTGCTCACTGGAGGCCACGCCGGTGACAATCCGCAACTGCTGCCGCTGCTCGACGGCATCGCGGTCGCCCGGATCGGACCAGGCAGACCGCGATGCCGACCTGACGCGGTGGTCGCGGACAAGGCCTACTCGCATCCCTCAACCCGGCAAGCGATGCGGGACCGGCGCATCCGGTTCGTCAGTCCCGAGCGCGAGGATCAGATCGCTCGCCGCGTCGCCAGAGGTTCCCGCGGCGGGCGACCCCCCGCCTTCGACGCTGAGGCCTACAAGCGGCGCAACGTGGTCGAACGGTGTTTCAACCGGCTCAAACAGTTCCGCGACCTGGCTACCCGCTACGCCAAACGCGCTGCCTACTACCAAGCCGAACTCACCATCGCCGCCATCATCCTGTGGCTCCGATGACTTACAGGACACGCCCTAGGTCAGATCGCCGGCGCCGTGAGGGACGCCTTGAGGTCGGCGAGCGCCTTGCGGACGTGGTCCGGGGTGGCCGGCCCGCCGTAGAAGCGTTCGTCGCGGCCTTCGCCGATGCTGTAGGTGATGAAGTGGCCCCAGTCCAGCGCGGCGATGTGCAGCGGGCGGTCGGTGGAGGTCAGTTTGCCGGTGCCGTCGCGGACTCCGACGACGACTTCGATGGCCGGCCCTGCCTGCGGGCGTTCGATGATGGAGCGCAGCTGCTTGTGTTCCACGCTCAACGGCTCGTTCATGACGGCTTCGTTGGCCTGGCGGATGTCGTGCAGGTTGACGCTCACCAGCGGCCCGGTTCCGGGCTGGAGTTCCAGCAGGTCGAGCAGTGCGCCGACGAGGTCGTCGGGGTCGACCTCGCGGAAGCGGACGATGTCGGTGTCCTCTTTGAGGTCGCGCTCGCGTACCGCCAGTGCCCCGCCGTTGGCTGCGCGGGCGGCGAGGGCGGTGTATTTGCGATCCTCGATCCGGAAGTCCGCCACGTACTCCAGCGGTGCGGCGCACAGGGACGGCAGGACGTCGAGTACTGCGTCCACGACCCGGCCTTCTTTCTCGGCCAGTCCGCGTTCGACGAGTTCGCGCGCCGGGTCGGGTCGCTCGTCATCATCACCGTAGAAGACCGCGAAGGGCCGCAGGACCGGGTTGAGTTGGCCGGTTTGCTCCCACTCCGCGGCCAGCTCCAGCGCATGCGGCGAGGCGGTCAGGATGGGGCCGTACACGCGTTACCGGTCCTTGTCCTTCTGCTGGATGTGGGGCTGGACCTGCTGAGCAGGCTGCTCCGCGGCGGGAGTCTCGCCGATCACCGGGTTGACGACGGTGTGCCCGGTCTTCTCGTCGATGGTCTTCGCGCCGAGCTCGTCGTACTGGATTTCCAGACCGTCGTCGAGCTCTTCCTTGACGGCGTACTTGTCCTTGTGTTCTTTGCCCTCGTCGCCCTGTGCGCGCTGACCAGCCGCACCGGCCATGCCGCCGCCCATGCCAGCGCGACCACCGACACCGGCCGCCGCCGCACGGGCCGCCGCAGCACCGCCTGCCGGGGTTCCGCCGCTCATCATTCCGGCGCCCTTGCCGGCCTGCAGGCCCGCAGTGCCGCCAGTCAATCGGGCCGTCGCCGCCGCGCCGCCACGCAGGACCGTCGGCGTCTTCCCCGCACCGGATCCCGTCGGAGCTGCACCCCCGGCCACGCGACCCCCGCCTGGGGTCATCCGCTGGCCGGCACGCGGGCCAACTCCGGGGCGTCCGCCCGGCCGACTACGCGAGGTGTCGTCCGCCCGGCTCCCGCCCGGACCCACCGGTGCAACGACCGGGCCACCCGGCCGCGGACCACCGGGGCCACCACCGCTCTGGCCTCCCCCGGGACCCGCCGTGACGGGGCTGGCGACACCCGTGGTCGGGCCGGACGCCGTGGGACCTTGCACCGGGCTCGGCGCCGGCCCGGGAGTCGGCACACCACCACCGCCGAGGCTCGGACCGGAAC
>Ga0310838_1000328_pt1 | contig 47858 bp, 40 predicted proteins | sample SM_ome_6_FD_202241 | JGI IMG/M metagenome (GOLD analysis project Ga0310838, IMG submission 202241) | Sorghum-adapted microbial communities enriched on stacked mutant (SM) sorghum from Joint BioEnergy Institute, Emeryville, California... ...
ATGCCGTCGGGCCAATCGAGGGCCAGCACCGCCGCCTGCGCCGCGTCCTCCACATGGAGGAACGAGGTGACGCCGTCCGTGGCCGGCATCTCGCGCCGGCGCACCCGGTCCGCGATCAGCCCGTCCGTCTCCGAAGCGGGCGATTCGCCCGGCTCGTACGCCCAGGCGATGCTCTGCGCGATCATGCGCTTCGCTCCGGCGGCGAGGGCGGCGTCGACCAGATGCCGCGTTCCCGTCTTGCGAATGTTCGCGTTGTCTTCGAGGTTCCATTCCTTCAGCGCCGTGAGCTGATGGATGACGACATCCGGCCGGGCCGCTTCCAGCGCGCGCATCACGCTATCGCGATCGAAAATATCCGCCACGACCGCGCGCGCTCCGGCGGCTTCGATGTGCGGCATGTTCTCCGCGCGGTGCGTCAGGCCGGTCACGTCGTGTCCGGCCGCGGCCAATTTCGGCAGCAGCCGCCGTCCGATCACGCCGCTCGCGCCCGCCACAAAGATACGCATGACATCAACCTCCTCAGACAAATATGCGCGGAAATTCTTTTGAATTCCCGCGCAGCAATTTTCATCAGTATAGCAAAGTGAAGACCGATTGAACACAACCATGCGGCTGCCGCTTACCCGGACCGGACGCAGATCACGATTTTCCCGCGCGCCCGCCGGCTTTCGCTCCGCACGTGCGCCTTCGCCGTCTCTTCCAGCGGAAACACCGAATCGATCGTCACGTGCAGCCTGCCTTCGTCGACCAGACTGGACAGTTGATCCAGCACGGCGGAGGAGAAGGGCGGGAACTGCACCTCCTGAACTTCGACCGCCGCTTCCGCCGCCTTCCCGGCCGAATGACGGCCGAAGGCGATCGGCACAAGCCGGCCGCCCGGTTTCAGCGCGTCGATGAGCCAATCCCGGTCGCCGCCGGCCGCCGTGTCGAGGACGAGGTCCGCGCTGCCCGCGAGCTCCGCCGGCAATCCGGCTGCGTAGTCGACGAATTCGTCGACGCCCAGTTCCCGCAGGAAGCGCTCGTTCCGGGCGGAAGCCGTCCCGATGACGCGCGCCCCCTTCCAGCGGGCGAGCTGCACCGCCAGATGGCCGACGCCGCCTGCGGCGCCGTTGATCAGCACCGTCTGGCCGGTTTCCAGCCGTCCCTGCTCGAACAGCGCGTGCCAGGCGGTGAAGCCGGACTGGGGCAGCGCCGCCGCTTCGATGAACGTGGCCGCAGACGGCTTGCGCGCGAGCTGTCCGGCGGGCACAACCGCGTATTCCGCGCAGCCGCCGCTGTCCGCCGTCATCCCGTACACGGCGTCGCCCGGCCGGAAGCCGGCGTCCGCGCCGCCCGCGGCGACGGTCCCCGCCACGTCCCAGCCGGGAATATAGGGGAGCCCGAAGCGGTCGCCGGCCAGTCCGGACCGGATCTGCCAGTCGCCCGGATTGACGCCCGCGGCGTGGACGCGGACGAGCACCTCGCCTTCACCCGGCACCGGTACGGGCACTTCCTCCAGACGAAGCACTTCGGGTCCGCCGAAGACGGAAAACCGGATCGCCTTCATCTGCGGATCCTCATGATTTGTCGCACACCTCCTCTTGATGGGGTTGTCCGCCGGCGCGGATATCCCGGTACAGCTCGCGGACATGCGCCGCAAGCCGCGCATCGCTTTCGGGACTGTAGTTCCGCATCGTGTCGGCGGCCAGACGGAGCAGATGGCTCACTCGTTCCAGATGCTCAATCTTCCGGTGGATCTCCGCATGCTTCGCTTCCAGGAACGCGGCCGCTTCCGCGCACGTTTCGGGATCGATCCGCTCCATCCTGCGGAAGTCGATCCACCCCTTGATCTCCTCGAGCGAAAAGCCCGCGTACTGCATGATCTGGATGTTCATCAGGTCGATTAGTTCCTCCGCCGAATACATGCGATACCGGTTGCCTTCCCGGACCGGCTTCACCAGCCCGATCTTGTCGTAATACCGCAGCGTATCCTTGGACATCCCGAGCATTCGGGCGGCTTCTTGAATGGTGTACAGCGGTTTCATGGGTCCAGCATAACATTGGAGTTAACTCCAATGTCAAGACGCAAACATTTTTCGTGTGTCTCCCTTCATGCGATTCTTTTCGTCCGCGTTATTCGTTATTCGTGTGGAGCCTCCGGCATCGGGGAAAAGCAAAAGGGGCGCGGCCGGTTCCGGATCGGCATGATGAACCGCAGCGCCGCGGGGGTCGTCTAAAAGTTGCCAAACCGGCAAGCCAAAACACGTTCGAGTTGAAGAGGAACGACCAGGAGGGAGGCGGCCCGATGGGCCGAACGGCGATGAAATGGCTTCTTGCTCTCATCATGACGGGGGCGATCGGCGTCGGGATCTGGTCTCAGGTTCCGAAGGAAGAGAAGCGGAGTCTTCCGCGCAACATCGCGAATATCGGACAAAATGAAAATGTCGGACTGCTGCGGCAGCTCAACGCGGAGTGGACGATGCCGGACGGGTACACGCTCGAAGAAATCGAAGTTGACGGCATCGCCATGGAATGGGTGCAGGCCAAGGGGGAAAAGCCGGACAAGGCGGTGCTTCAGCTGCACGGCGGGGCGTACAACCGTTCGCTGGCGGTAAACGGCACGACGTACCGGCGCGCGGCGGTGAAGTACGCCGAGATCAGCGGCGCGGGCGTCCTGACGGTCGACTACCGGGTCGCGCCGGAGCATCCGTACCCCGCGGCGCTGGAAGACGCGCTGCTTGCCTACAACTGGCTGCTGGATCAGGGCTATGAGCCGGAAGACATCATCGTGGCGGGCGATTCGGCGGGCGGCGGGCTGACGCTCGCGACCGCGCTGTATCTCAGGGATCACGATATGCCGCTGCCGGCGGCGCTGATCACCATGTCGGCGTGGACGGATCTGGACTACAGGCGCTGGGTGCCGCCCTATGTGGGAGACGACCGCGCGGACAATCCGTACATTTCGCCCGTCTATGGCGAATATGACGGCTTTCCGCCCATGCTCATGCAGGTCGGCGGGGATGAGGCGCTGCTGAACGATACGCTGAAGGTGGCGAAGAAAGCAGAGAAGGCAGGCGTGGACGTTACACAGACGACCTATGACGGCATGTTCCATGTGTTTCAGATGCTGTTCCCGGAACTGGAGGAAGCCAACGAGGCATGGGAGGAAGCCGGGGCGTTCATTGAGAGCATTTTCTCATAAACACTGCCATATTCGCACTTTCATACCGGGTTTCATTTCTGATTTTCAATCGGACCCGAATCTCGTAGCGCCGTTCCGGCGTTATTTTTTTGCTTGGGTGGATGGAATTGCACATCTCGATATGAGGATAGATCAAAAATCAATGAGAATACATCATTGTGCTGCCCAAGCTCGGAATCTTATACTGACTACCAAGCAACAGATATGTAAACGCTATCAATTCACTATCAAACCATGTTTGACAATATAAAACAAATATGAGAATAGGTTTGATCATGCTGAACCATCGGATGCGTGCATGGCAAGCGGAAAGACAACCGACCTCCGTTTATAGCGGTCCGCCCCTTCGGCCGGCCGTTATAAAAATAAAATTCCAACAGGAATAAAGGGGTGTTCGCATGTCAAGATTGGCAAGACCGGTAAGCATCGTACTTGCCGTGTTGCTGGTGCTGCTCAGCGCCGCGGCCTGCAGCAAGAAGTCGGATGACAACAAGCCGTCCGACTCGTCCACTACCCCATCCACAACGCAGAACGGCAATAACGCTTCGAATTCAGGCACAGGAACGGAAACCGAAGGCGGCGCGGACGGCGAATGGAAGCCGCAGAGCGACTTGTCGAAGAAGGTCAAGTTCAGCTACGCGTCGGTCCAGGCGATCGAAGGCTACGACTACACGAAGGGCGACCCGCTCGCGCAGTATTATTCCGAGAAATTCAACTACGAGATGGACGTCGCGGCGCTCAACTGGGACAACTGGAACGAGCGGATGCGCATCTGGATCAACTCGGGCGACATGCCGGACGTCGCGGTGTACAACTACATCCACGCGGACGCGGCGGCTTTCGTCGAACAGGGACTGATCAAGCGGCTGCCCGATGACTGGAAGCAGCGCTGGCCGAACCTGGCGGCCGTCTATGAGCGGACGACGCTCGGGCCGCAGATGGAGAAAGTGTTCGGCGGCACGTACTTCCTTCCGCGCGCGCGGTTCATGGACAATCTGCCCGGCGATCCGCTGCCGAACCACCCGTCCGTGTTCATCCGGAAAGACTGGGCGGAGGCGGTCGGCTTCCCGGTCAAATCGGCCTACACGGTATCGGAGATCATGGAGTTCGCACGACTGGTCAAGGATAAGGATCCCGGCAACGTCGGCGACAAGCTGATCCCGATCGCCGAGAACACGAACCACGCCGTCGACCTGTTCGTCGCGCGGAACAGCACGTACTGGAACAGCTTCTACAAGGACAAGGACGGCCAGTACAAGTGGGGCGGCGCGTCGGAAGACACGCTGCGGGGCCTCAAGCTCTTCTCTGAGGCGTACCGGTCCGGGCTGCTCGCGCAGGACTTCTACACGGTCAAGAACGAGGAGCACGGCGCGTACTTCAACGTGCAGGGCATCGCCGGCGCGACGTTCTTCCAGGCGCCGACGTCGAACCTGCAGCCGTACTACAACGACTTCAAAAACAACCTGGGCATCGACCCGTACGAGAACATCATTCTGGCGACGGTGCTCGGGGAAGACGGCAACTACCATCAGGTCGACCTGATCAACTACTGGGGCACGATCATCTTCAGCCCGGATATCAAGGATGAAGTGTTCGAGCGCTACATGGACATTCTCGACTACAACGCGACGCGCGAAGGTTACATCATCACGAACATGGGGCTGAAGGACGTCGACTGGACGTACGACGACAGCGGCAACATCGTCTCCCTCTACGACGAAGAGAAGGAAGGCAAGCCGCTGGCCGGCACGACCGGCAAGTATCCGTCCTGGGGCTATCTGCTCGGCAGCATTATCCTGTTCGACGACTTCGCCTTCGACAACCCGAACACCGACGAGCGGCTGCGGGAACTGTCGAAGAAGGTGTATCGCGAGCGGACCGAGATCGCGACGCCGGAGACGTTCACGGCAATCGACTGGGATTACTACACCTACGATTCGCCGAGCAAGAGAAGGGCGGAAATCGACTACTACACCGAATACGCAAACCTCATCACGCAGTCGGGCGACATCGAGGAGAACTGGAGAAAATGGGTCGATTCGAAGATGCCCCTCATCCAGCCTGTCCTCGACGAGCTGAATGAGAAGTTCGGCGGCTGAAACGCGTGAGGCTGAATTCGTAATCCAGGCGGTTCCGGGCAGATCGCGGCCGATTTGCCCGGCGCTTGCCTTTCGGGGAGTTGCCTATGGACAACAACGCTTTGATTCGCCGCATCATCAGGTCGAAGGAGACGTACATGCTTCTCCTGCCCGGCGTCATCTGGTTCGTGATCTTCGCCTACATTCCGATGTACGGACTGACGCTGGCGTTCAAGACGTACAAGGCCAATCTCGGCATTTTCGGCAGTCCGTGGGTCGGTTTCGAGAAATTCGAGTACGTCTTTCGCGATCCGGCCTTCATGGAATCGGTCTGGCGGACGATCTGGATCAATCTGGGCCGGATCGTGTTCACGTTTCCGGTGCCGATCATTCTGGCGCTGCTGCTGAACGAATTGCGCATGCGCCGGTTCAAGAGAACGGTCCAGACCATTTTCACTTTTCCCCACTTCCTGTCCTGGATTATCGTGGCCAGCGTCCTGATCAATTTTCTCGACATGCAGGGGATGGTGAACGGCATCATCCGAATGTTCGGCGGTGATCCGGTCAACTTCCTGGGGAACACGACCATTTTCCGCCCGCTGCTCTACATTACGGACAACTGGAAGAACGCCGGCTGGACGATGATCATTTATCTGGCCGCCATCTCGGGCATTGATACGGAGCAGTACGAATCGGCGCAGCTTGACGGCGCGACGCGGCTGCAGACGATGTGGTACATCACATTGCCCGGCATCATGAACACGATCGTCGTCATGCTGATTCTGGCGACGGGCTATATCATGACCGCCGGTTTCGACCAGATCTTCAACATCAGCAACGCGGCGACCGCGAAGGCGGGCGAAATTCTGGACATCTACATCTACCGGATCACGTTCCAGTCCGCGGCGGACTTCTCGTTCTCGACCGCCGTCAGCCTGTTCCGGTCGATCGTGAATTTCGCGCTGCTGCTGCTGGCCGACCGCATCTGCAAGATGCTCGGTTCGGAGGGGCTCTTCCCGCCGATCCGCAAGGCAGCCCGCGCGCGTGCGAAAGGAGCGGCGTGAATATGGCAGAGGTCAAAACGATGCCCGAACCTGCCCGGCAAACCGTCCGGCGCAGACGTTCGAGTCATAACCGCATCGAGCCGCTGGACATTGCCCTGGTCATCATCCTTGGCGTGTTGGCGCTGCTGATTGTCATTCCGTTCATCAACGTTCTTGCGATCTCGTTCGTCACCCAGCAGGAGTATCTGAAGACGTCGATCCTGCTGTTCCCGAAGGAATTCACGCTGGAGAACTATCAGGCCATGTTCGAAGACGGACGGATCTGGACGGGGTATCGCACGACCACGATCCTGCTGCTCATCGGCGTGCCGATCAACCTGTTCCTGACGACCAGCATGGCGTATGGGCTGAGCCGGCCGGATTACCCGTTCAAGCGGTTTTTCATCTTCTTCGTCGTCGTCACGATGATGTTCAACGGCGGCATCATTCCGATGTACCTGCTGATGAAGCAGCTCCATCTCATCAACTCGCTCTGGTCGGTCGTGTTCGCATACGGCATCAACGCCTTCTATCTGATCATCATGATGAACTATTTCTCGAATCTGCCGATTGCCCTGTCGGAATCGGCGAAGCTGGACGGCGCGGGTGAATGGACGATTCTGCTCAAGGTGATCCTGCCGCTGTCCATGCCGATCATGGCGACGATGACGCTGTTCTACGCGGTCGACCGGTGGAACGAATGGTTCAACGCGATGATTTTCATCCGCAAGGGCAATCTTACCGTCCTGCAGCTGGCGCTCCGGTCGATCGTCATCGACTCGCAGATCAGCCAGCAGCTCAATGTGTCGAACATCCAGACGGACAAACAGTTCACGGAAGGGATGAAAATGGCCGCCGTCATCGCCTCGATGCTCCCGATCATGTGCGTGTTCCCGCTCCTGCAGCGGCACTTCGTCAAAGGGATGCTGATCGGCGCGATCAAGGCGTGAGCTGCCGGACGGCCATTGGAGTCAGACGAGGCGCATCGGCATCCGGTGCGCCCTTTAAAAAGCACAAAGGCATGGAGAGGAGAGGACGTTCGCATGGTCAGTCTCAGAATCGCAAAAACGGAAAACGGTTATGTCCAGGGGCTTCCGGCAGCGGATCCCCGCATCACCAGTTTCAAGGGCATCCCGTTCGCCGCTCCGCCCGTCGGGGAGAACCGCTGGCGGGCGCCGCAGCCCGCGAAGAACTGGGACGGCGTGCTGAAAGCGTACGAGTTCTCGCCGATCCCGCTGCAGGTTCGGCAGGAGATCGATGTCAACAACATCTACACCCGTGAATGGGCCGTCGATCCGGACATCGCGATGAGCGAGGATTGCCTGTACCTGAACATCTGGACGCCGGCGAAAAGTCCCGACGAGAAGCTGCCGGTGTTCGTCTGGTATTTCGGCGGCGGGCTGCAGGTCGGGCATGCGTCCGAGATGGAGTTCGACGGCGAGCGCATCGCCCGCAGGGGCATCGTCGTCGTCACGATCAACTACCGGCTGAACGTGTTCGGATTTCTGTGTCATCCGGAGATTACGGCGGAATCGCCGGACGCCCCCGCCAACTTCGGCCATCTCGACCAGCAGTTCGCCACGCAATGGGTGAAGCGCAACATTGCGGCGTTCGGCGGCGATCCGGACAATATCACGATCGGCGGCCAGTCCGCCGGCGGCGGCAGCGTCCTCGCCCAGCTCACCTCGCCGCAGAACGAAGGCCTGTTCAACAAGGCGATCATCATGAGCGGCATCTTCTCGCCGGTGTATCCGGGCCAGCGCGGCCCCGGCGTGCGGGAGACGCTCGCGGAAGCCGAGCAGGAAGGCATCAAGTTCTTCGAGTATCTCGGCGTCTCCTCGCTGGCGGAAGCCCGCAAGCTCGATGCGGTGTACATCCGCGACAAGATGGTCGAGTACAAGCGGTTCTGGGGCGCCGTCGTCGACAACAAGTTCTGCGTCGGCCATCCGTTCGAGCGGTTCCTCCGGAATGAACGCTGGAACGTTCCCATTCTGTGGGGGAACACGACCGACGAGTTCATCAGCCGGCCGCAAGTCGGCTCGATCGAAGAGCTCCGGCAGATGGCCGAAGGCGTGTTCGGCGAAGACGCGGACCGGTTCCTCGCGTTGTGCGGAGCTGATTCGGGCGATCTGGAGCAGGCGCTCAAGGCGGCGTCGGTCAATACGATCGAATACGCGATACGCGTCGCTTCCCGCGCCAATGCCGCAGCCGGCGCCGGCACGCCGCTGTACTATTACAAATTCGACGCGGAAATTCCGGGCTGGGACAACCCCGGGACGTTCCATTCGGTCGATCTCTGGTTCTTCTTCGAGACGCTGGCGAAGTGCTGGCGGCCGTTCGTCGGCAAGCATTACGATCTGGCGCGCCAGATGTGCAACTATTGGGCGCACTTCATCCGCTCGGGCGATCCGAACGGCCCCGATTCGACGGGTGAAGATCTCCCGCGGTGGGAGCCGTACACGGAGGAAGCGCCGTACGCGATGGTGTTCGGCGACAAGTCGGAATTCGTCAGGGAGCAGCCGGGAGAGATGATCCGGTTCCTGGTCGAGCAGTATTTCAAGCGCAAGTAAACGACATCATGATCGGGGAGGGATGGCCGTGCGGCTGGTGAGCGGCGATTACACGCTGCTGTTCAAGGATGGCGGCGTCGAGGTGCATCGGGACGGCAAGATGCTGTATTACAACAGGCGGCCGATGTTCGTGACGGTGAAGACGGTCTTCGCGGTGAACGAATTCTACGACGGGGCGTACGACGATGTCGCCGAAGACGGCGGGCGGGTCGTCGCAGGCGGCGTGCTCACCGTGCCTTCGGGCTCGATGTTCGCGTTCATGGACACTTATGAGGCCGCCGGGACGGGGTTCAAGGTAAGCCGTCGCGTGAAAGTGCTGCGGGCGGCGGACGATCTCGGCTTTTCCACCAAAATCTCGTTCGTGATGGCGGAGTCGGACGATCCCCGCGACTACTGGTGCTTCGCGCCGGGCGTCTGGTACAAGCAGAACGAGTTCGCGCCCGACACCGTCATCGGCAAGGATCTGGACTGCGAGTATTTCTGGCGGATGGAGACGTGCTATGCGCTGCCGCTGTTCGCCATGCAGCACACCCGGTCGGGGGAGACGGCGTCGCTGTCCCGCTGGGCCGCGGACGTGACGATGCCGTCCACGGACATCCTCCGGGCGGAAAACCATACCGACCCGAAGTGTACGACCGGCGCCATCGGGATGAGCCGGCCGGAAAGCCTCACCCTGAACTACATGTACTACGGATTTCCCGTGCGCAAGCCGTTCGAGACAAAGGTCGACGGTTTGTCAATCGATTACGTGTACCCCGGCTGCGACGGTCAGCTGCCCTCCCAGAATCGGTTCCTCGGGCTGGATTACCGCGGGAAAACGAAATCATTCCGGCGCATCAACCATCCGGTCGTTGACGGGTTCGAGCAGCATTACGCCGTGGCCGTCCAATTCGGCCGCTACGACAGCTTCCAGCGCATGATGCGGGACAACTGGCGGATCGTGTACGAACGGATGCGCGACCGGCTGTTCGAGGTGGACAACGAGCGCCATTTTCACAACTGCATGAAGCATCTGGAGCGGTACACCCGGAAATACGGCGACTCATACGGCCTGCCGTTCGCCGCGCAGCTGCCCCATATGGACATCTCGACGGTCTCGTTCCAGTTCGGGTTCGTCGGGCAGCAGCCGGGAATCGGCTATCTGCTGCTGCGCTACGGCGACATGACAGGCGATGCCGAAGCCCGGGAGAAGGGGATCGGCATCCTCGATTTCTGGGTCCGGACGGCGATGACCGAGTCCGGCCTGCCGCACATGTGCTACAATCCGAACATTCAGGGATTCGAGCCGTACCCGCATTATGTGCGGATGCTGGCCGACGGGATCGAAGCGATCCTGGACGCGTACCTCTACATGCGGGGACGGGGCGAGGAGCGGGCGGATTGGCTGGATTTTTGCCGGAAGACGGCCGATTGGCTGGTGAAGATGCAGAACGAGGACGGCAGCTTCTACCGCGCGTACAACACCGACGGCTCCGTCCGGATGGACTCGAAATCGAACACGCCCAGCGTCATCCGCTTCCTGGTCCAGTTCCATCTCGCGACCGGCGAGGAGAAGTACAAGACGGCGGCGCTCCGGGCCGGTGAATGGGCGTACGACAACAATTACCGGAACCTGGAATACCGGGGCGGCACATGCGACAACCTGGACATCCAGGACAAGGAGGCCGGGATCTACGCGCTGTTCGGATTTCTGGCGCTGTACGACCTGACCGGCGGGGCAAAATGGCTCGAAGCCGCGGTCGGCGCCGCCGACTATACGGAGACGTGGACGTACGCGTGGTCGTACCCGGTCCGCACGCCGTGGCCGAAGCATCCGTTCAACAAGTACCGCATCAGCGGGCAGAGCATCATCACGATCGGCGGCGGGGCCGACGTTTACATGGCCGCGTGCTCCTACACCTATTACCGGCTGTATCTGATCACCGGCGACGGGCACTATCTGGATTTCGCCGAGTTTCTCCACAAGAACACCCGGCAGTCCACGGACGTCGACGGAAGCATCGGCTACGCGATGCCCGGCATCGGCCATGAAAGCGGCAATTTCACGAGCCAGACGCTGCAGAGCCACTACCACTGGCTGCCCTGGTGCACGTTCGTTCAGGCCGAGCCGCTCCTCAGGCTGTATGACACGTTCGGCGTCTTCGAAATCGCGGACGCCCAGAAGCTCAGCCCGGAGGAGAGGGCAAGGCGCAATCGCATTTATGACGGACTCTCGGGAAGCGCGGGCTGACTTTCGCCCCGCTTCTGGTATTCCCGCGGCGTGAGCCCGGTCAGCCGCTTGAACTGCCGGCTGAAGTGCTCCACGTTGCGGTAGCCGCACCGGAACGCGACTTCGGCGACGCTCAGGGAGCCGTAGTACAGGTACTCCTTCGCCAGCCGGATCCGGTTCTGGATGACGTCGTCCATGCAGGAGACGCCGAATGTTTTCTTGTAGATGGACTGCAGATAGCCCGGGCTGATCTTGAGATAGTCCGCCATGCGGGGGATTGTCCAGTGATCGCCCGGGTTGTTCTGGATCGCGACGCGCAGCTTGAGCAGGTTGTAGTGCTGCGGCGTGATGTCGTTGCGGAAGCAGGACTCCAGCAGTTTGTTGAACAGCGTCCGGAGCAGGCACCGGATGGAGGAGTCCTTGCAGTTCTTGTTGAAGTTGTGCTCGATGACGAGCAGCTCGAACAGCTTGTGGCAGTAGTCGGGATCATCCAGGGAAAAGGGAACGCCGCACGGCACCGGGGTTTCCGTCACAAAAGGCTCGTCCGTCGTGAAGCGGATCCAGTTGTTCACGAACCGGTCCCCGGACGCGCGATAGTAAACTTTCTGGCCCGGGCGGTAGAGAACGGCGCTGTAGGCCGGGTATTCCCTGAGCTCCCCTTCCACCCAGAACAGGGCCGGGGTCTTCGTGAAGACGAGGAGCCAGTGCGTGCCGGCGGGCACGTCGGTGACGAAATGAGGGCCGTCGTGGGCCATATCGCAATGCGCGGTGAAGATGTGGATCATCCGAATCCCTCCGGGTCGGCGTGAAGGATATCTTCAGCGTAAAGGAACGGATCGGGCGCGGTCAATATGGAGTGAATGGAGGACAGGCATGGAAGTCAGGCAAGTGATGGACATTCCGGCAGGCGCGCTGCGGGCGGCTGCGAAGGAACATCAGGGCACGTTGACGGAAGTTTCGTATCCGGTGCGAAACTATATCAATGCGTCCCGGCAGCTCGTGACGGACGTGCGGGCCGACGCGGCGGAAGCGGGCAGGGAGACGGTGCGGGGCGAGGCCATCGTCAAGACATGCAACGTTTATCTGCCCGCCGGCTACGACCGGGAGCCCGGACGGCGCTATAACGTCCTGTATCTGCTTCACGGCGTGGGCGGGGATGAATATGAATGGCTGCGGGGCAGCGGCGAGGCGGACGGGCGGCATGCCATCTGCAATCTGCTGGACCATCTGATCGCGGAAGGCGAGATCGAGCCGCTTATCGCCGTGTTCCCCAACGGGCGCAGCGCCCATGATTACGCCGACCGGTCCTTCAACGCCGAGGGTACGAACCTGCTCGGCTTCTATTATTTCGATTACGAACTGCGGTACGACCTCATCCCGTTCATCGAATCGAAATACCGGACATACGCAGACATCGCGGATACGTCGTCTGCGGGAATCTCCGCAAGCCGCCGGCATCGGGCGATCGCCGGCCTGTCCATGGGCGGCATGCAGGTGCTGAACCTGGTCATCGGCGGCTGGCGGTGCGATTCGGTGGCGTACACGGAGAACCGGCACAACTGGCGGAACGGGCTGGACACGACGGTGCGCGCGCCGGGCATGACCGATCTGTTCGCGTACGCCGGCGCGTTCTCGAACGCGCCGACGTCGAGCGGCGGACGCGTGCTGGGCGAAAGTCTCGGGTCCTCGGCGTTCCGGCTGGATCTGCTGTACATGACCTGCGGCGACCGGGACGAGATTTCCTTCCCGGTGTATAACGATGCGATCGAAGGCCTCGCGGAAGCCGCGGGGGACAAGCTCGGCGGCCTCCGCCAGGTCGTCATTCCCGGCGGCGTGCACGATTTCGGCGTGTGGAACCACGGCGCGTACAATTTCGCCCGGCTGGCGTTCCGTTGACGGAGGGCGGCGCCGTCCGGCGCGTTCCCGGAAGCCGGAGCCGTTGCCGTATACTTGCGGACGGCCGGAATTCTTCGCCGCGTACAACATCGACGTCGTCGCGACGGACAGGGCGGCCGGATCATGGCCGGCCTGCTTCGCCGCCTGCCGGTACAGTTCCACGGCCGGCTTGAAGGCTCGCGCCGAGGATGACGGTGTATATACAACTGACGGATCCGAAATGAATATCAAGGTTCGCGCACGTGGATATTAAGCTTTATTGCTTTCCAAGCCTTCAAGGAATGGTTTGCGACTTGAGTGATTTTAAGGGCTTTATTGGAACATGGAATGAAAGAAGATCGCTTTATCCTGTCTTCTTGGCCAGGATCGTGGCGATCTTCTTGACGTTTTGATGGTGTTGACCAATAAAACTACATCATGTAGATTTAATTTTACCTACAATGGAAAAGGAGGGCGACAATGGAAAAACTGCAGAAAATGTCCGAAGCCGAGAAACAAATTATGGACATCATTTGGTCCTGTGCCCGCCCGGTAACGACGGCTGAAATCTTGACCAGACTGCCGGAAGACAAGGCATGGAAGCAAAACACCGTCATTACGTTTTTGGCGCGTTTGATGGAAAAGGGCATGGTCAAAGCGACAAGGGCAGGAAGGGCGAATCACTATGAGGCTTGTTTGACCGAACAGGAATACCTGAATCTCGAAACCAAACGGTTTATCCGGGATGTTCATCGGGGTTCCGTGTTCGGCTTGATCAACACGCTGTGCGACAGCGGAGATCTGACGAAGGAAGATATTGAAGCATTGATGAAACGATTGCAAGAGCAGAGAGGCCGGCATGAATGATTTCTGTTATGCTTTGCTCCTGATGTCGGTCGCAGCGTCCATCCTGTACCTGTTGTTGAAACTTTTCATCCCGTTGGCGCCGGGCATCGTCCCGAATACGGCGGAGTCTCCGTTCGATGCGCTGATTGAACGGGTGAGCCGGAAATGGCGGGAACCAACGGCCGTTCCGGAAGCAAGCCATCTGAGCACGGCGGAACAGACGGGCAACATTCCCGAAGACGGCCATTACTATTTCATTCTGCAAAACGAATCGAAAACGGCATCGTGTGAAAAGGTGGAGCTGCCGGTTCATGATCAAATTCGTTCGTAAATCATCGCGTGATGCAACGAGCGGCATGCTTGCTTCATGGAGAGCATGCCGCTTTTTCATGCAATCATGCCGCCGGGCAAAATAAAAAGTCTTGACGATCATGCGGTACACTGACGAAAATGATGATTAAATGCGGCGGGGTCCAATTTTTTATCAATATTTATAAACTTGGTTTTACAATATAAAACGAGCTGAATGGATTGTCCGCGGCTTGTTGACCGGGGGGAGCATGGACGATGTCAAGGATCATGGATGTGCTGAGGCGTTACCTGAAGGGCAAATCGATCATCCGGACGATGATGTTCTCCTTTTTGACCGTGAACATCTTGCTGCTGCTCCTTCTCGGGCTGCTGTCCATCCGCGATTCCACGGCGAGCCTTACCGAGGAATTGACGCAATCCAGCTACAAGATCATGGAACAAGCGGCAAGAGGGCTGAGCTTCAATCTTGAAGAGGCGACGCGTCCGCTGGTGATTCTCGCGGGCCATTATTCCGTCAGGGCGTTGATGAATCCGGGCAGACAATTGGATGTCGAAGGCCGCATCCAGCATGAGCGGAATCTTGCGGATGTCGCCTTCGGTGTGACATCGCTGCAATCGTTCATCAGCGACATCCTGATCCTGGGCGAAAACGGCTATGTGAACAACCTGGACGGCCGGATTACCTTGCGCTGGAATTATCCGTTCACCGAACAGGACTGGTTCAGGCAGGCGGTGTCGGGGACTCCGAACAGGGGCTTCATCCCGCTCGGGCTCCACAAGCAGGACTATTACATGGAGAAATACATTTCGAAATACGATCAGCCTACGCTCTCGATCGCCCTGCCCGTCAACGATCACACCCGCAAGCCGATCGGCGCGGTCATCGCCAATCTTGATTTGAACAAGGTCAGCGGCATGTTCGAGTTGACCGCCAATCAGAACAATCAGTCCGTGTTCATGATCGACAGCCGGCAGACCATCATCGTGCACAAAGATGCCGAAGCCATCGGCACCCGCTTGGCGTTCAAGGGCATCGAGCGGATCCATGCCGAAGAATCCGGCAGCTTCATTACGGATATTGACGGCCGGGAGACATTGGTGACTTTCCACCCGACAACCGTCAAGGGGTGGAAGATGGTGTCGACGATCCCGATGTCCGTGATCCGCGGGCAGGCGGATTCGCTGAAATCCAATCTGTTCGGGTTTATTTATCTCTGTCTGCTGCTCAACCTGCTGATTTCCATCGTGATCACCGTGCGCATCTCCCGGCCGTTCGGGCGGCTGCTCTCCGCACTGGACAAAATCGGCGAAGAGAGCGTCTATGTCATTTCGAACCATTACAAATACCGCGAGCTGAATGTGATCGGCGGCAAGTTCAAGGAACTGGTCCTCCGGATCCAGACGCTGGTCAGACAAAACTACCAATCGGAACTTGCGCGCAAAGATGCCGAATTGAAAACGCTGCAATCGCAGATCAATCCGCACTTTCTGTTCAATACGCTGCAGCTCTTGCAGACCGAGATCGTATGCGGCAGCACGGAGGAATCGAATCATCTGGTGCTCTCGCTGAGCAGCTTGCTGCGGTATTCCATGAAGCAATCGGAAGAAATGGTCGAACTGGGGCGGGAAATTCAGAACGTCAAAGATTACCTGTACATCCTGAACAAAAAGTATGACAACCGGATCGATATCGAGTACCGCATCCCGGACCAGGAGATTTTGAAACACCGAACGATCAAGTTGATTCTCCAGCCGATCATCGAAAACGTCGTGCTTCACGGTTTCGGGGAAAATCCGGTGTCAGCCCGCGTGCGGATCGGCGCCGTATCGGTCAAGAAAGGGATTCTGGTCGCCATCCGGGACAACGGCAAAGGCATGACCCGGCAGCAACTCCGAATGTTGAGGGCGCAGCTCGATGACCCGGACCACAGGCCGGAACACATCGGCCTTTACAACGTCAACCAGCGGATCCGATTGAAATTCGGACCGGATTACGGATTGCGGATCCGAAGCAAACCCGGAGCGTTTACGGCCGTTTACGTCGTGCTGCCGAAAGTTTGAATGTCAGGGAGGTTGCGACATGAAACTGCTGATTGCGGACGATCAAATTTCGCTCCACCGATATCTGGACAAGGTCATGGACTGGGGCGCGATGGGATTTACGGAGGTGCAGCATGCCTACGACGGTGAGGAAGCGGCCGCCAAGGTCGCGGCATTCCATCCGGATATCCTGATCCTGGACATCCATATGCCGATCTTGAACGGGATCGAATCGCTCAAGCGGGTCAGGCAGTCCGGCCATTCGCCGAAAACGATCATCCTGAGCGCTTATGACGAGTTCGAATATGCGAGGGACGCGATTCATCTTCAGGTCTCCCGTTACTTGCTGAAACCGGTCGACGCCGTGCAGCTCCGAAACGCGCTCGAGGAGTTGATCCGGGAGTCCGAAGCGGCCTTCCGGCAGACGATCGGCGCCGAGCTCGACCGGATGCTGTATACCGGGGAGATGGAGGCCGAAGCGCTGCAGACGATTCGCAAGGGGTTCGATTACCTCGGGATCGACCGATTCGCCGTGATCACTTGCGCAGACGGTGCGACGGACGGCCATTATGCCCGCTGGCTTAAGGAACAGGCCGCCGGTTCATTCAAATGCGCGATTGCCGGCAAAAGCAAACATGGAAGCGTGGTCCTGGTCGGCGGAAAGGATCCATTGTCAGGCGGCATGCTGCGGGAGTTCATCGAGTCTCTTCTTCAGCTTCCGGATGCGCCATGCGGCTCGCCGCCGCCGATCGGGATCAGCTCGGTCGCCCAGGATGCCGCGGTTCTGCCGCAGCTGATCGCGGAGAGCGCCCGGGCCGCGGCGGCGCCCGCCGAGACGGGCTCCAGGCTCCAGGATACGATCAGGCGGATCAAAAAGCATATCGACGGCAGCTTTCACGAAGACCTGACCTTGCAGTCCGTCGCGGATCGATTCCGGATCGACAAATACCAGTTGTGCCGGGTGTTCAAGAAGGAGTTCGGCGTCAATTATTGGTCATATGTCATGAAAGTGCGGATGGAGAAAGCCGCCGAACTGCTCGCCGGTACGGAATGGAAGAACAGCCTCATCGCGGAGCGGACCGGATTTTTGGACGAAAGCCATTTCAGCCGCGCGTTCAAAAAGTTTTACGGCATAACGCCCAAGGAGTACCGCCGCAGACATGCCGAAGCCCGCTGAGCGTCCGAAAGCGCAACAATTGACAACTCGACCCGCAAGATTTTGAATTCCGATTCGGAGCAGGCTCCATTATACTTCAACATGTAGAAATTGAAAGTGCTTACAAAACAACGGACAGGGGGATGCGCAAGCATGATCAAAAGATTGACATGGCCATTGATGGTCATTCTGTGTGCTGCACTCGTGCTGACGGCATGCGGTCAAAGCGGCAATAAAGGAACGAACGGCGGGACGAGCGGCGGCGAGTCCAAAAACGCCGATGCGCCGAAACCGGTTACGCTCAGCATTCTGTCGTGGAACAACGAACAGGAGATGAAGCCGGTCCTTGACGGGTTCAAGGCGAAATATCCCCATATCTCGTTCGACTTCTCGTTCGCGCCGCCGGTCACCGATTATATCGCGAAGCTGCAGACGATGCTGCTGTCGGATACGGCACCGGATATTTTCATCATCGCCGCGGAGAACCGCAACGAGATCATCGACGGCGGTTTCGCGATGGATCTGACCGACCAGCCGTTCATGTCCGTCATGCTGGACAGCAACAAACCGATGCTGAGCAAGAACGGCAGGACGTACGGCTTCACGCAGACGGGATGGGCCGGCGGACTGTTCTACAACAAGCAGCTGTTCGAACAGGCCGGCATCGAGAAATTGCCGGAGACATGGGACGAATTCGTCGAGATCTGCCTGAAGCTGAAAGAAGCCGGCATCCGTCCGCTGTACGACCGGATGCATGACATTACGATCATTCATTCCGCCATGTTCGGCGCGAACGTGTTGACGAAGGATCCCGATTTCGACGAGAAGCTGTTCAACGGGGAGACGACGTTCGCGGAAGGCTGGACGGAAGTGCTGAAGATGTGGAAGGAAGATTTGATCGACAATGAAATTTTGACCCCCGACATGATCGGCTTGACGAGCGAGCAGGTGATGAACGAATTCGCCCTCGGCAACGTCGCGATGGTTCCCGGCGGTCCGTGGAACATCAGCACCATCGAGGCGACCAACCCGGACATCGAGTTTGAAATTATGCCGATTCCGGGCAAGGAGCCGGGCAACAAGTATTACAACGGGGCGCCCGGCGTAGGCTTCGCCATCAACAGCAAGACGAAGCACAAGGAAGAAGCGCTGCTGTTCCTCGAATATCTCAGCACGGAAGAGGGACTCCGGCAATTCGAAGAAGGAACGGGCGGCATCATTACGGCGCACGGCTACACCACCAACGTGCATCCGGCGTATCTGCCGGCCTACAACGACGGATTGATGGCAGGCCGGATCTACTTGCCGATGGTGTCGTGGGCGCGGCATCAGGAAGCGCTCCGCAACCAGTTCCTGATTGCCATTCAGGATATGGCGATGAACAAGATTACGCCGGAAGAGGCGGTCGAGCTGCTCGATAAGAAGCTTCAGGAAATGGAAAATAAATAAATCGCGAGTCCTGTAGAGAGGGTATAGGATCACCTACTACCCTCTTTTTCATCACGATCGTTGCTTGCGAAGTGCAACGGTCATGTAGCGCAGACCACTGAGGAGGCTGTTTATGACCCGAATCGTCCGCCAAGCGCAGTACCTGGTGTTCCTGGTACCGATCTTGGTCGTTTACTCCCTGTTTACGATTTACCCGCTGCTCAAGGCGTTCTTCCTGAGCTTTACGAATTTCGACGGCTATTCGAAAGTCTATGATTTCGTCGGGTTGAAAAATTATATGCGGATCTTCGCCGATGACGCCCTGCTGTCCGCGATCTCGTTCACACTGTTCTTCACATTCGCCAAGGCGCTGCTCGTGACGGTGCTGGCGATTCCGCTCGCCATGATTCTGGACCGGAAATTTCTGACCCGGAATCTGCATCGCGCCGTCTTCTTCTTCCCCTCGATCCCGAGCGGACTGCTGCTGGCCTACATCTGGGGATTCATTCTGGCGCCGATCGGATCGGGCGTGATGAACACGATTCTGCGGGAAGTGTTCGGCATCGGGCCGCAGCCCTGGCTGGCGGACCCGCTGCTCGCCAAGCTGTCCACGGTCGTCGTGGCGACGTGGGCGATCACCGGGTGGCATGCCATTCTGTATCTGGCGTTCCTGCAATCGATCCCGAAAGAATATTACGAGGCGGCCGCGATCGACGGGGCGAGCCGGCTGCAGCAGGTGCGCCACATTACGCTGCCGCTGCTTGCGCCCGCCATGACGATCAGCGTCATGCTGCTGCTCACGGGCGGGCTCAAAGTATTCGAAATTCCGTTCGCCTTGACCAAGGGCGGGCCGGGCTACGAGACGTACACGATCACCCAGGTCATCGTGCTTCGGGGGATCACGGAAACCCAGTACGGCCTTGCGTCGGCGATGTCCATCGTATTCTTCCTGATCGTGCTTTCGATCGCCGTCTTCCAGGTCACGATCATGCAGCGAAGGGAGCAGCATTTGCAATGACGGAATCCAACAAAAAAAACTGGCTGCTCGATCTCCTGATGCTCCCTGCGGGAATCGTCGCGTTCTTCCCGTTCTACCTGATCATCATCAACACGTTCAAGACGATGCAGGAGACGGCCAAGAACCCGATCGCTCTGCCGTCGAAGTGGATTTTTACAAATTATATCGAAGTGTTCGAGGGAACGGCGGTGCTGCGAAGCTTCGGCAACACGCTGACCGTCACCTTGTTCTCCGTCGTGCTGATCGTGCTGATCGGCGCCATGGGCGCGTACCCCGTCGTGTTCAACTCGAACCGGATTACGCGGCTCGCGATGCTGTATCTGCTTGCGGGATTCATGATTCCGTTCCAGGCGACGCTCATCCCGCTCTTTCAATTGATGACCGACCTGCGCTTGATCGACAAGCTCTACGGCCTCGTCATGCTGTATACGAGCGGATCGGTGTTTGTCTTCTTCCTGATGACGGGCTACATGAAGACGATCCCGCGGGATTTGTCCGAGGCCGCCGTGATCGACGGCTGCAGCATATGGGGCATCTTCTGGCGAATCATCCTGCCGCTGCTCAAGCCGATTACGATTACGAGCGTCATCTTCGAGACGATGTGGATCTGGAATGACTTTCTGGCGCCCATGCTGTTCCTGAACTCGTCCTCCAAGTCGACGCTCGTCCTGCAGATCTACAAGGCGAAGGGCGAATTCAACGTCCAATGGCCGATGTTCATGACGCTTACGGTGATCACGCTGATCCCGATCTTCATCTTCTTCCTGCTCATGCAGAAACATATCGTCAAAGGCATCGCGGCCGGCGCGGTGAAAGGATGACGATCTGCGGGAAGGCGACCTCAGCCGATGTCTGGGGTCGTTTTTTTATTGCTTCCAAGTTGTTGTTGACAAAAAACTAACCAATGGTTATATTTGAATCAACAAAAACTAACCAATGGTTATAAGGTGGCGGCCATGCGGAAACAACATCAGTCGCGGGCGGAACGGACGAAACGGAACATCATCGCGGCGGCGGCGGAATTGTTCGCCGAGCGGGGGTTCGAAGCGGTCACGATGCGGGAGATCGCGGCGCGGGCGGGCTGCTCCCACACCGCGATCTACCTCTATTTCACCGACAAGGAAACGCTGCTGCAGCATATTTCCGTGCCTCCATTGCAGGAACTGCGGGAGGAGCTCGCCGGCATTCTCGCGAACGACGCGGCCCCGGAAGCGCAATTGAACGGCATGTGCATGACCTGGATCCGGTTCTGCCTGTCGCACCGGAACCTGTACGACGTGATCTTCAATGTCGGAGCGGAGCGGGTGGACGAGAAGGACCCGAAGCTGGAGATGAACCGTCTGCGGAACGAACTGTTCGGCATGCTGATGCAGGCGATGCGGGGCTGCCTGCCGCCCGGAACCGGCGAGGAACGGCTGCTGGCATGCACGCGCATCATGTTCTACATGGCATACGGCATTGTCGGGACGTACCGGCATTCGCCCGAGTCGCTGGATGAGCTGATGGCGAGGCTGGGCCCGACGTTCCGCGACGCGTTCCGGGCGCTGCTGATCGGTTTCAATGCCATTATCGAAGAAGGAGGCAATGGGGGATGAATGTGACCAGGGTATCGGAACATATCTGGAGCGTCCATACTTGGCTTGTCTTCCCGATCACGGTATGGCTCGTGAAGGAGGAGGACGGCGTCACATTGGTCGACGCCGGCATTCCGAAGATGGCGAAGGGGATCAACAACGCGATCCGCTCCCTCGGAATCGGGCCGCTGAAGCGGATCGTGCTGACGCACGGCCACTCCGATCACGTGGGCGCGGTCAAGCGGCTGCTGCAGGAATGGCCGGGCGTGCCGGTCTATGCGCACCGGCTGGAGATCCCGTTTGCGACGGGGGAAGCGCCTTACCCGGGCCGCAGGAAGGCGGCGCAATATTTGCCGGGCGGGCTGCCCCGGCCGCTTCCCGAAGGCGCGGGCGGCCGGCTCGAACCGATCGGCGGGCTGAATCCGTACTGGACGCCCGGCCACGCGCCGGGCCATGTCGTCTACCATCACGTGCAGGACGACGTGCTGCTGGCCGGCGACCTGTTCAACGCGAAGCGCGGGCGGCTCCGCTTCCCGCTCTTCACGTTCGACAAGGCGCAGACGCTGGAGAGCAGCCTGATCGTGCGGGAGATTGGGCCGGCGCATATGGAAGTGTGCCACGGCGGTCCGGTGCGGCGTCCGGCCGACCGGCTCGACGATTACCTGCGGGCGCATGCGCGCCATGCCGGAGCGGGAGCGCAAGCCTGACAATACACGGATAAAGGCGGGATTGGCATGGATAGGGAGGAATTGTTCCACCGGATCCGGTCGCGCTGCCTGTCCCTTCCGGGGACGAGCGAGCGGATCAGCCACGGGGCGCCGGCTTTCTTCATCGACGGCAAAAAATGTTTCGCGCAATACCGGGTCAACCACCATGGAGACGGACGGATCGCGCTCTGGTGTTCCGCCCCGCCGGGCATGCAGTCCGTGCTGACGGAGTCGAACCCGGACCTTTACTTCGTTCCGCCTTATGTCGGCCATCTCGGCTGGATCGGCCTGCGGCTGGACCGCGGCGCGGAATGGGACGAGATCGCCGGCGTGCTCGAAGACGCGTATTTGAGCAGGGCGCCGAAGAAATACAGGAAGCCGCCGGGCTGACATTCGCTACTCCATGCTCCGCGAACCCGCCGCCCGATCCCGGCAGGCCGGGGCGGGGCGGCGCAGCAGCAGCCAGATTCCCGTGCCGATGATCACCGTATAGATGAGCAGCGCGGCGAACGCGGCACGGTAGCCGGCCAGCGCCTCCGGGGATTGCGGGGCGTGGAGCAGCTGCCCGCGGGAAAACCAATCGGCCGCGGACACCAGCATCGCCAGACTGACGGAGGCGCCGATCTGCGGCGCGACATTCCACAGGCCGGCGGCGGCTCCCTGGTCATCGCGGGCAAGACCGTTCGTCATGGCGACGGAGGAGCCGACCATGATACAGCCGACCCCGATGCCGATCAGCACGGTTCCCGGCAGGATATGGGCAAGATACGCATCCTGCGCCGCAAGCTGCGACAGCCGCCAGCTCCCGAGCGCGAAAGCCGTGGCTCCCGCCAGCAGGACCGGCCTTGTCCCGAAGCGGGAAATCCATCTTCCGGCCAGATTGGCCGCAAGAATGACGGTCAGCTCCTGGGGGAGGAAAGCGGCGGCGGCCCGGAGCGGCTCGAATGCCATCGCCTGCTGCATGTACAGCGTCAGCATGAAAATCGACGGGCCGATCACGCTGCCGAACAGGAACGCCGCAACCGCCGCTCCGGAGAAAGCCTGCCCGGACAGCAGGTTCAGCGGCAGCAGCGGATGCGCCGCCGCGCGCTCGATCCGGACGAACAGCGCAAGCAGCAGGACGGACAAGGCCAGCAGCAGGACGGTCCAATACGCATCCCGCATCGTTCCGCCTTCGGACAGCGCGAGCACCAGACAGCCGATGCCCAGCGTCGCCGCCATCGCGCCCGCAAGGTCGAGCGGCCGCCGGTCGCCGGCCCGATCGGCCGGCAGGATCGGCAGCGCGGCCGCGACGAGCAGGCCGGTCAGCACCGTGAGGAAGAACACGGCCCGCCATCCGAACCATTCGGTCAGCGTTCCGCCGAGAATGAGCCCGGTGACGAACCCGACCGCCGACACGGAGCTGAGAATTCCCATCGCCCGGTTGCGGGGCGGCCCCTCCGGGAAGAGCGCCGCGACAAACACGAACACCATCGGCGCAATGAGCGCCGCGCTGAGTCCCTGCAGCGCCCTCGCCGCGATCAGCACCCCGAAGGCGGGCGCGAACCCGGCCGCCGCGGATGCCAGGGCGAACAGCCACGCCCCCGCGGCCAGCGTCCGCCGCCGGCCGAACCGATCCCCCAGCCGGCTCCCGACAAGCAGAAATCCGCCGAAACAGAGCGTGTACGCCGTCGTGATCCATTGCAGCCGGCCCGACGCGGCGCCGAACTCCTGCTGGATGGAAGGAAGCGCGATCTGCACGATGGAGGCGTCCAGCAGCACCATCAGCTGCGCGACGCAGAGCAGCAGCAGCGCCGCGTTTGCCGTGTTTTTGGATCGAGTGCGCATCGCGATCATTGTCCGCCTCAGTGGATCGTCTTGACCAGACCGCCGTCGATGATGCTGTCCGTTCCGGTGATGATCGCGGCGCTGTCGGAGGCCAGGAAGACGATCAGATTCGCCACTTCATGCGGCTCGGCGAACCGGCCGAGCGCGATGCCGCGCTCCAGGGCGAACTTGCGCACGGCTTCCTCGGTCGCGGGTTCGGGCAGCCTTCCCGCCCACATGTGATTCTGTTCGTCCTGAGCCGGGAAGGGTACCGCGTCCGGGGAGCGGTCAACGGACAGGAGGCGCTCGAGGAAATGGACCGCTCGCCCGCGGATCTGGTCGTGCTGGACGTCATGATGCCGGTCATGGACGGATGGGATCTGTGCCGCGAACTGCGGCGGATCAGTCCGGAATTGCCGATCATCATGATTACGGCCAAGCACGAGACCAGCCAGAAGGTGAAGGGGTTCGACCTGGGCGCCGACGACTATCTCGTGAAGCCGTTCGACCCGCCGGAGCTGGTGGCCCGCATCAAGGCGGTGCTGCGCCGGTACCGGATCGCGGCCGACAAGCGGATCGTACTGGGAAGCCTCAAGCTGGACCGGCTGCAGGGGACGGCGTCGGTGGACGGCGTGAATGTGCATCTGCCCCCGAAGGAGTTTGAGCTGCTGTATCAGCTTGCCAGCTATCCCGGCCAGATCTTCCTGCGCGATCAACTGATCGAGACGGTCTGGGGATTCGACCACGAAGGCGACGAGCGGACGGTCGACGTTCATATCAAAAGGCTGCGGGAGCGCTTCGCCGCCTATACCCATCTGTTCCGCATCGTGACGATTCGCGGACTCGGGTACCGGTTGGAGATGGAAAGCCATGATTAAGAGTCTGAACCTGAAAATCTTGATGATCTTCATCCTCGCCCTGACGGTGGGGTTCGCCCTTTCCGTTCCGGTCACGGCGTATCTGTTCCGGGATGTAGTCGACCGGTCCATCCGGGACGCGTACGCGGCGCGCGCCGGAATGATCGCGGATGTCTACCCCCGGCTTGCGGCGGACGAGCGCGGCCCCTATCTGGAGCGGCTGTCCGGGGACCAGGGGGCATCCCTGTGGGTCTACGACCGGAGCGGTCTGCGCCACGCCTACGGACGGACGGAAGAGCCGCTGCTGACCGACGAGGATATCCGGCTCGTCCTGGACGGCGCCGAAGTGGTGAAGCGGGCATCGTTTTGGCCGTTGCCGACGAGTCTGTACATGGGGTTCCCCGTTCGGACGGCGGAGGGGACGCTGGCGCTCGTCATCCGCCCGGAACGCTCCGATGCCGTGCGGCTGATGGCCGGCGTCACGGCCGTGTTCATTCTGACCGCGCTTCTGATCGGCAGCTTCAAATTCATCCTCTTCACGAGAATCGTGATCAAGCCGCTCAAAGCGTTGACGGCCGCCACCCGCAAGGTGGCCAAAGGCGACTACAACCTGTCGCTTCAGACGAAGAGCAAGGATGAGCTCGGCATCCTGACGAAGCAATTCCGGCAGATGACGGAGGAGATCAGCCAGGTCGAGAAAATGCGGCAGGAATTCGTATCCAACGTGTCCCACGAAATCCAGACCCCGCTCGCGTCCATCTCCGGCTACGTCTCCATTCTGCAAAGCGGCGGTCTCAGCGAGGAGGAGCAGCTTCGCTGCCTGGACATTATCCGGCAGGAGAGCATGCGGCTGTCCCGGCTCAGCGAGAACATGCTCCGGCTGGCCGCGATCGATTCGAGCCATTTCCGGTTCCACCCGTCGACCGTCCGGCTGGACCGGCAGCTGCGCCGCGTCGTCGTCACCGCGGAACCGCAATGGGCGGCGAAACGGCTGAACATTCATCTCGATCTTCCGAGGACGGAGATTCGCGGGGACGAAGATCTGCTGAACCAGGTCTGGCTGAACATTCTCGGCAACAGCATCAAATTTACGCCCGAAGGCGGCGAAATCTTCATCGAGCTGAAAGCCGGCGACGGCGGGATCGGCGTCGTCTTCCGGGACACGGGCATCGGCATCGGCGAAGAAGATCTGCGGCGCGTCTTCGAGCGCTTCTACAAGGCCGACAAATCCCGCAACCGCGATGCGGGCGGCAGCGGGCTCGGACTTGCGATCGTGCGGCGCGTCGTCGAATTGCACCAGGGAACGGTCGAGATCGGCAGCAAGCCGGGCGAAGGCACGGTGGTCACCGTGATGCTGCCGGCCGTGTAACCGCGCGGGCCAATGTGCGGGCCAATGGAATACTTAGGAGGAACCGTCTTCCGCAAATGCGGGAGGCGGTTTTTTTGTCGGCTTGAGGGTTACAAAATTTACCATCTCGTTCAAATTGCGTTCATGAAGCGGGCGTAGTATCGCAGGGAGCATGCCGCATTGGGACTGGAGAGAGAGGGAGGTCGTCCATGATCTGGGTAATGGTTCAATTCGCATCGACGATTCTGCTTGCCGTCGCATCGGGCTTCGCCGCCATGTGCGCGGGCCGGGTCTGCCTTGCGCCGACGACGGGAAAAATGGCTTCCCGCCTGCGGACGTCGCTCGTCTTGATCTGCATCGGCGGCCTGGTCCTGTTCGTCAAGCTGGCGGCAACCGTTCAGCTCGCGGCGACGGCGGGCTGGATTGTCGTGGAAGACAAAGCGGTGGCGCAGCTCCCGATGCTGCTGATCCCGGCCGCGGCCGTGCTGTGGTGCTCGATTCCGGCCGCGAAGGCGATTCGGGCGGACATTCGGGCGGCGGCCGGAGCGCCGAAGGAGCCGCCTTCGCCGCAAGCGCGCCTCAGCGCGGCCGAGCCGCTCTGGGCGTTCCCGGTCTGCCTGGCGTACATCGGCGCGCTCCTGTCGGTGATCCAGCAGTTCTTCATCGCGGAATGGCCGCTTCCGGTCGGCAAGATCCTCGCGGTCTGGGCGGTGTTCGCCGCCTGGGCCTGCCTGCTCTGGATCGAGCTTCGAAACCGGCACCGCCGGCTCGCGAACACCGGCGTGCCGGAACAGGGGACACGGGCTGCGCGGCTGTACCGGAAAGGGGGAGCGGTGCTGGCCGCCGCGTCCGTCTTCGTCATCTGGTACGTGCTCGGGGCGCAGGCGAGCCGCGTGCCGGACCGGATGAGCATGGCCGGCGATGGGCACGCCGGGGGGCATGCCCGTCACGCCGCTGCCGCGGCGCAGCCGGTGAGCGTCGCCGAGCTGACCGGTCCCCGGTCCGCATTGCCCGACCGCTATTTCTACCTGGAGGCGCAGAAGACGATGGTGACGCTGCCTTCCGGCGAGCGGCGGGAAGCCTGGACGTTCAACGGCGAGCTGCCCGGTCCGGAACTGCGCGTGAAGGAAGGGGAACTGGTCGAAGTCGCCCTGTACAACCGGGACGTCGACGCCGGCGTGACGATCCATTGGCACGGCATCGACGTGCCGAACGCCGAAGACGGCGTCGCGGGCCTGACGCAGGACGCCGTCATGCCGGAACAGCTGCACATCTACCGGTTCGTGGCCGATGAGGCCGGAACGTATTGGTATCATTCCCACCATCAATCGTCGCGGCAGGTGCAGATGGGGCTGTACGGCGTCATCATCGTGGAGCCGGACGAAGCGCCGGCGCAGCCGGCGGTCGATCTTACGGTCATGCTGCACGAATGGCAGACCGAGAACGGGACGACGGTGACCCTGGGCGGTCCGGACCGGCTGCGGCGCGTGAAGGCGGAACCCGGCACGCCCGTCCGGCTCCGGTTCGTGAACGCCGGGAATCTGCCGGCATCCGTTTACATCTCGGGCGTTCCGTTCCGGGTGACGGCGATCGACGGCGCCGATCTTCACGAGCCGGGCGACCTGACCGGTGCCCGTCTGGAGCTGGCGGCCGGCGGGCGGTACGACGTGACGTTCGTGATGCCGGAGACGGCCGTCGGCGTCGCGCGCCGCGGCGGACCGTTCGCACAGGACAGCGGCGCGCTCGTGCTCAGCCCGGCGGATGAGGGATTGCCGCCGGACGCCGCCGCGGATACGGTATTTGATCCCGCTTCCTACGGGACGCCCGCCGAGGCGAAGTTCGGTCCCGATACCCGCTATGACCGGCATTACACGCTCGTCTTCGACAACCGGCTCGGCTTCTACAACGGGAAGTTCAATTTCGTGCAGACGATCAACGGCCGCGTTTTCCCGGATGCGCCGATGTTCATGGTCCGCGCGGGAGAGCTGGTGAAAATGACGCTTGCCAACCGCGGCTTCGAGGATCATCCGATGCACCTGCACGGCCACCACATCCAGGTGCTGAGCCGGAACGGCAAGGCCGTCACCGGCAGTCCGTGGATCGCCGACACGCTGAACGTGGCGCCCGGCGAACGGTACGAAGTGGCGTTCGAGGCCGACAATCCCGGCATCTGGATGGACCATTGCCACAATCTCGACCACGCCGCCGTCGGCATGTCCGCGCATGTCGCCTATGAAGGCTATTACTCTCCGTACGAAATCGGCGGCGCGACCGTCAACCAGCCGGAATGAGCGATTTGATTCGCGTTGGAGGTGAAGGGTGTTGAAACCCCATTCTATCGTCATGTTTCTGATCGTCCTGAGCGGCGTCCTCTCGATTGCGGTGTTCAACCCGATCATCGGTCCGCTCTCCCGCGATCTGGGCTTAAGCGAATTCCAGTCGGGATGTCTGGTGTCCGCGACGGGGCTGTTCTGGCTGCTCGGCGGCTATTTCTGGGGCAGGGCGGCTTTCCTGAGCAGCAAACGGCTGCTTATGCTCGTCATGCTCGCCTATGTCGCGACCGTGGCGGCTTTCGCCTGGCTGGCCGATTACGCGGCGAGCCAGGCGCAGTCCGCGCCGGGCCTCTTCTGGATCTTTCTCGCGCTCCGGATCGTCTCGGGCTTCTTCTTCGGGGGCATTCCGGCCATCGCGCAGGCTTACATCATGAGCTGGACGACGCCGGAGACGCGGACGCGCGGCATGGCGCTGTTCGGTACGGCGAACGGGCTCGGCTTCGTCCTGGGGCCGGCGATGAGCGGCGCCATGGCTTCCGTCGGGCTGACCGCGCCCATGTATGCCGCCGCCGCCCTGCTCCTCGTCATGAAAATCTGGCTGTGGCTCGCGGTTCCGAACGATTCGGAGCTTCAGCGGGAGCGTTCGGCTTCCCGGCTGTCGCCGCTCGATCCGCGCATCCGCTATTACCTGTGGGCCGGGCTGCTCATTACGGTGACGCTGAACATCCTGCAGGTGACGATCGGCTTCTTCATCCAGGATTCGCTCGGCCTGAACGCGGAAGCGACGACGCGGCTGATCGGCTACGGGCTGGCGGCGGCGGGGGGCATGGTGGTGGTGACCCAAATTTTTGCAAGCAAATATATGAAGCGGCGCCCCGAACGGATGCTGCGCATCGGCCTGGCCATCCTCACCCTTGCGCTCGTCGGCCTGCTGTCGCTCCTTAAGCTCACGTATGCACTGTTCATCGCGGCGGGCATCGGCTTCGGGTTCGCCCTGCTGGGATTCAGCTCGAGCGCTTCCGTCGCGGTGCGGGATCATGAGCAGCGCGGCGTTGCTTCCTTCGTTACGGCCATCCAGGGAAGCGGAGCCTTCGTGGGGCCGGCCGCCGGGACGGCGATGTACACGGCCCATATGAACGCGCCGTATTCGATCTGCGCGCTGCTGATCGGACTTACGCTGCTCGCCGGTTTCGCCAGGAGAAGGGCGGACGTTCCGACTCCTGCTTCGGTCGGGGGAGAGGTGAAATGACCGGGAAGAAAGGGTTCGCGCGGCTGCTCGAAATCGCCGGCGAGAAGCGCGGACTGCTGATCGCCTCCGGCCTGTTCTCCGCGGTCAGCGCCGTCTGCATGCTGATGCCGTACGTGTCCGTCTATTTCATCCTGCGGGAGCTGCTGGAACACGCGGCGTCCCCGGCGCTGGCCGACGGAGCGAAGATGATCCGCTGGGGCGTCATCGCCATCGCCGGCTTCGCGGCCGGCCTGGCCGCGACGTACGCGGGAGGCCTGATTGCGCACATCGCCGCGTTCCGCATTCTGTACGGCCTCCGGATCAGGCTCGCCGGCCATATCGGCAAGCTGCCGCTCGGATGGTTGAGCAGCCGCTCGACGGGGGCCGTCAAGAAGACGCTGGAAGACAACGTGGACAGGGTTGAACTGTTCATCGCGCACCAACTGCCCGATCTCGTTCACGCGGCGGTGACTTTGATGGTGATGATCGCCGTCATGTTCTCGTTCAACGTCTGGCTGGCGATCGCGTGCATCCTGCCGATGGTGATCGGCGTCGCGGCGCAGTTTCTGTCTTTTGCCAGTCCGAAGACGCGGAATACCCTCAAGTCGGCTCTGGATGCGCTGGAGCGGATGAACGCTTCCGCCGTGCAGTATGTGCGGGGCATGCCGGCCGTCAAGGTGTTCGGGCAGACGGTGCATTCGTTCCGGCAATTTTATCAGGACATGGTCCGCTACCGCGACCACGGCGTCATGCTGACGCAGCTGTTCCGGAACGGGAACCTGACCTTCAAGGTCATCCTGAATTCGCTTGCCGCGTTCATCCTGCCGGTCGGCGTGTTCCTGCTGAACCGCGATCCGGGGAGCATTACCGCCGCTTCCGCGGTGCTGTTCTTCCTGGTCATGGCGCCGGGCATCGCCGCCCCGATGTTCAAGCTCATGTACCTGATGGAGAATACCCGGCTGATCAACGAAGGCGTGGAGCGGTTCGACCGCATCCTGGCGGAGCCGCCGCTGCCGGAACCCGAGATTCCGCGGCGGCCGGCGTCCTTCGACGTGACGTTCGATCATGTTTTCTTCTCGTACGGAACGGAACCGACCGATACGGACGCGCTGGCGGATATTTCGTTCACCGCCCGGCAAGGGGAAGTGACGGCCCTCGTCGGGCCGTCGGGGGCGGGCAAGTCGACCGTCGCCCATCTGGTGCCCCGCTTCTGGAACGTGAACATGGGGGCGGTCCGCATCGGCGGCGTGGACATCCGCGACATGACGACCGCCGATCTGATGGACACCGTCGCCTTCGTGTTCCAGGACTCGTTCCTGTTCTCCGACACCGTGTACAACAATATCGCGGTCGGCCGGCCGGACGCGGCGCCCGAAGAGGCGTACGCCGCGGCGCAGGCCGCGCAGTGCCACGCGTTCATCGAGAAGCTGCCGCAAGGATACGGCACACGGATCGGGGAAGGCGGCGTCCATCTGTCCGGCGGCGAGGCGCAGCGGATCAACGTGGCCAGGGCGATTCTGAAGAACGCCCCGATCCTCGTTCTGGACGAAGCGACCGCCTTCGCCGACCCGGAGAACGAGCACGAGATGCAGCTCGCGCTCAAGGCGCTGATGAAGGACAAGACGGTACTCGTCATCGCGCACCGCCTGTCGACCATCCGGGACGCGGACCAGATTCTCGTGATGGAGGACGGCAGAATCGTCGAGCGGGGCAAACATGAAGCGCTGCTCGCGTCCGGGGGCTTGTACACGCGCATGTGGCAATCCTATCGGCAGGCCGCACAATGGCATTTGGGCAAGGGGGAGGTGGACGCCGATGCGCCGCATGCTTCGCAACATTACGGTGGATAATCCGCGCTCGCTCATCAAGCCGGTCTGTCTCACGGCGCTGGCGTACCTGGCGGGCATCCTCCCGTTCGCGCTGCTGACGGAAGCGGCGAGATTGATTTTCACTCCGTATGTCCATCCCGGCGTTCCGCTCGATGCGGAGCGGCTCTGGTGGGTGTGCGGCGGGCTGGTTTTGTCGATGGTGCTGCTGTTCGTCTGCGAAATTCCCGCCTACCGCGCGCAATACCGCGATGCCTACGGCGCGGCGGTGGAGGGGCGCTCCCGGCTGGCCGAGCACTTGCGGAAACTGCCGCTGGGGTACCTGAACCGGCGCGATCCGGGTGAGCTCGCCAACATGATGACGAGCGATTTCTCGATGGTCGAGCACGGCATCTCCCATGTCGTGCCGCAGATGATTGCCGGCGCCGCCATGCCGGTGATCGCACTCATCGGCCTGGGGTTCTTCGACTGGCGTCTCGCGCTCTCCCTGTTCGCGGCGCTGCCGGCGGCCGTTCTGCTGCTCGTCCTCACGTCCGGCGTTCAGCGCCGGCTCGGCTTGCGGCATTTGCAGGCCAAGATCGACGCGGGCGGGCGGCTGCAGGAATATTTGAACGGGATCAAGGTGATCAAGGCGTACAACATGACGGGCGAGCGCTTCGTCCGGCTGGAGCGGTCTTTCCGGGAATTGATGCGGCAGAGCATCCGTTTCGAAGGGACGCTCGGACCGATTCTGCTGAGCGCGATCGGCTGCGTCCGCGCCGGTCTGACCTTGATGGTCATGGTCGGCGTCCATCTGCTCGTTGGCGGCAACCTGGACGTCATCACGTTCGCGGCGTTCCTGATCATCGGCACCCGCATCTTCGATCCGCTGACAACGGCGCTGGCCGGTTACGCGGAGTTCCGCTATATCGGGCAGGCGGGCGAACGGATGGTGAAGCTGCTGCGGGAGCCGCCCATGCAGGGGCAGCGTAAGCCGCCCGAGCGCCACGCGATCGAGCTTAAAGGGGTGACGTTCGGCTATCTGGATCAACCGATCCTGCGGGACGTGAGCCTGCGCATTCCGGAAGGGTCCTTCACCGCGCTGGTCGGTCCGTCAGGCAGCGGCAAGAGCACCGTCCTGCGGCTCATCGCCCGGTTCTACGATCCGGATCGGGGGACGGTGACGATGGGCGGGGAAGATGTCCGCGGCATGGACCCGGAAGCGTTGATGCAGAAGGTGTCGATGGTGTTCCAGGACGTGTACCTGTTCGAGGATACGATCGCCGGCAATATCCGGTTCGGACGGCGCGACGCAACCCGCGAAGAGATCGAGGAAGCGGCGCGGCTCGCCGGCTGCCACGACTTCATCATGAAGCTGCCGGACGGCTACGACACGCTGGTCGGCGAAGGCGGCAGCACGCTGTCGGGCGGCGAGAAGCAGCGGATCTCCATCGCCCGGGCGCTGCTGAAGGATGCGCCGATCATCCTGCTCGACGAAGCGACCGCTTCGCTCGATCCCGAGAACGAAGCGGAGATCCAGCAGGCGATCGACCGGCTGGTGCGCGGCCGGACGGTGATCGTCGTCGCCCACCGGCTGAAGACGGTGCGGCACGCCGACCGGATCGTCGTGCTGGATCAGGGGCGGATCGTCGAGCAGGGCCGCCATGACGAACTGCTCGCGGCGGACGGCTTGTACGCCCGGCTGTGGCGGCGGCAGATGCAAGAGGCGGGCTGAGCTTGCCGGGCGGCGCATTTTCGAACATCAGACCTCGCTTCGCCGGACGAAAGCATGCTATACTTTGGGCAAAACCCATTTATCGATCGTCGAGGCAGGAAGCAGGATGAAATCCGTTACGATTTACGACATTGCAAGGGAAGCCAACGTATCGGTGGCCACGGTCTCGCGGGTGCTCAACAATTCCGCTCCGGTGAAGGAGAGCACCCGCCGGAAGATCATGGAGATCATCGAGCGAAACCAGTTTCAGCCCAATGCGCTGGCCAGAAGCCTCCTGAAAAAAGAAACCGGCACGATCGCGATCATTCTGCCGGACATCACCAACCCGTTCTTCCCCGAAGTGTTCTGGGGAGCGGAGAACATGGGCCGGGAGCTGGGCTACACCTTCTTCATGTGCGATTCGGCGGGGGACTACAAGCGGGAGTCGGAATACCTCGGCATTCTGCGCGAACGCAGGGTCGACGGCATCATTTTCCTCGGGGGACGGATCAACGTGGCGAACTGCCCGCCGCATCTCGTGCAGGAAGTCGTCGATCTGTCCAGACATCTGCCCATCGTGCTGGTGAACGGCCAGCTGGCAAGCAGCGGGCTCCATCGCATCTACACCGACGAGGCGAAGGGAGCCGAGCTGGTGGTCCGGCATTTGATCGAACTCGGCCATCGGGACATCGCGTTTCTGGGCGGGCTCGAGTATATGAACACGACGCGCGTGAAGGTCAAGGCCGTCCGGAAAGTGCTGAAGGAGCACGGCCTGGACCTTCCGCCCGAGCGCGTCAAATACGGCGAATTTTCGATTCAGGCGGGGAGAGCGCTGATGGATCAGCTGCTGGCGTCGCCCAAGCGTCCGACGGCGGTCATGTGCGTGAACGATTTTACGGCGGTCGGCGCCGTCAAGTCGGCATCGGAGCACGGGCTGCGCATTCCGGACGACATTTCGATAGCGGGATTTGACGGCACGCCGCTGTCGGAAGCGGTGATCCCCGAGCTGACGACGGTCTCGCAGCACGCCTATGAACTCGGCAAATTGGCGGTGGAGTCGCTGCACAAGCTGATCAGCGGGGAGAAAGTGAAGAAGCAGGCGGTGCTGGAACCCCGGCTGATCGTCCGGCAAAGCACCGGTCCCGTCAAAAAAGTTTATTGACATCCCGGAATCGGGTTCTTATAATGGGCTCCAAGAACAGTGAAACCGCTCACATCTCTCGTGGAGCATGCCGAACCGGACAGATCCCGCTCGCCAGGCGGGACGTTTTTGAAACGAAAATGAAACCCGTTTCATGAAACGGGTTTCACTATTCCGGTTGCGGATCGCTTCCAAAGTCCAACCAGGGGTCCGGAGAACTTCAGGCAAAGGGGGCGTGGCGTTTTCCGTGGTTTGTTTTCTTTCCGAGGCGGGCGCAGTCATTTGTCCAATAACACGCATTGGAGGATGAAACGATGAGAAGCAAAATCTCCTGGCTATTGGCGGTCATGCTGCTCGCCGCCGGCATACTGTCGGCTTGCGGCGGCAGCGGCGGCAACGGCGGCGGCAGCGGCCAGAAAAGCGGCGATGAAGCCGCCGGACCGAAACCGGTCAGCCTGATGCTGACGATGTGGGGATCGGAACAGGACAAGAGCACGATGGAAGAACGGCTGGCGATCGTGAAGGAGCTGTACCCCCACATTACCGTTGAGGTCAATCTGGTCGCGGGCGACTACGACCAGAAGGTGCAGACGATGATCGCGGGCGGCACGCCGCCGGACATCATGATGCTGGCGGAGAACTACCAGGTCTACGCCAGCAAGAATCAGATCATCCCGCTGGACGACTACATCGCATCCCATCAGGTGGACATGAGCGAACGGTACTCGGACGACATCGCCAACCTCATGAAATACGACGGCAAGCAATACGGCATGCCGGACCGGGCCGGGGCCATGGTGGTGTACTACAACAAGGACATGTTCGACGCGGCGAACGTGCCGTATCCGGCGAAGGGCTGGACGCGCGCCGACTTCCTGGATGCGGCGCAGAAGCTGACCGTCAAGGAAAACGGCAAAACCGTGCAATGGGGCTACTACCCGAGCTCCTGGTGGCCGCAATGGCTGCAGCTCATTTACCAGAACGGCGGCGCGCTGTTCGACGATTCGGGCAAGCCGACGTTCGATACGCCGGAAGTGCGGGAAGCGCTGCAATTTTTCAACGATCTGACCTACACGTACGGGGTCTCGCCGACGCCGGAGGAAGTGGCCGACCTGGGCAACATCGGCCCGGACCCGATGTTCGCGCAAGGGCTGATCGCGATGGAGACGACCGGGTTCTGGAACATCGGCTCGCTCGCGAAGGTGGAAGGGATCAACTGGGACATCGCGCCGGTGTGGGGGGCGACCAACGCCTTCTTCAACGGGCTCGTCATCACGAAGGATTCGAAGCACAAGGACGAGGCGTTCCGGGTGATCGAGGCCTTGACCCGCCTGGAAGCGCAAATCCCGATCATCAAGAACGGCCAGGACGCGCCGGCGACGAAGCCGGCTCTGAACAGCGACGCCTTCCTCAACGCCGAATACGGCGGCCGGAAGATCAACATGGCCGCGTTCAGCGAATCGGAGATCTACGACATGCCGCTCAATCCGAAGTGGAACGAAATGCAGAAGGTCATCGGCGACAAGCTGTCCACGTTCTTCAACAACGACACAACGCTGGATGACACGGTAACCGCCATTCAGAAGGGGCTGGAGGAGCTTTACCGGTAACACGGCGGAGCGGCCGGAACGCGGGGAGCAGCCGCCGCAGCGGGACAGGGATGCGGACGGGCGGCTGTTCCCGACTTTTTCCTTGCACGCGTGGAGCCGTGCGGGCAACGGAGGTGCGGCATGCGCTCGAGAGACGGGCTGTGGTTTTATTTTTTCATATCCCCGTGGCTGTTCGGTTTTCTCGCCTTGACGCTGGGTCCCATTCTGTTCTCGATCTACATGAGCTTCACCGATTGGGATCTGTTCCAGGCGCCCAACTTCATCGGGATCGGCAACTACGAAAAAATTTTCACCCATGACCCGCTGTTCTGGAAATCGGTCGGCAACACGGTCTATTACGCGTTCATCTCCATCCCGCTGGGGATGCTGCTGTCGCTGTGGATCGCCTACTACCTGAACAAGAAGCTGAAGGGCATCACCTTCTTCCGCGTGCTGTACTATCTGCCGTCCGTCGTGCCGGTCGTGGCGAGCTCGCTGCTGTTCGTCCGGCTGCTGGCGCCCAACACGGGGCTCATCAACCGGGGGCTGGCGCTCATCGGCATCGACGGGCCGAACTGGCTGCTCGATCCCGACTGGGTGAAGCCGGCGCTGATCGTGATGTCGCTGTGGGGCGTGGGCGGCGGCGTGGTGCTGCTGCTGGCGGGCATGAAGGGCATTCCGGGCGAGCTGCTGGAAGCCGCGGCGATCGACGGCGCCAGCCCGCGCAAGGCGTTCCTGTTCGTGACGCTGCCGATGATCACGCCGATCATCTTCTTCAACCTCGTAACCGGGCTGATCGGCGCGCTGCAGACGTTCGCGCAGGTGTACATCGTCACATCGGGCGGCCCGGACAACGCCAGCCAGATGATCGTGCCCTACCTGTTCGAGAACGCGTTCAAGTTCTACAGGATGGGCTACGCTTCGGCGATCGCGTGGGTGCTGTTCCTGATGATCCTGCTGCTGACCCTGCTGGTGTTCCGTTCATCCGCCCTGTGGGTGTACTACGAGGAGGGCAGGAAACATGGCTAGAATCTCCCTGCCGGACCGGCTGCTGTCCTATGCGGTGCTGTGCCTTGTCGGGACGCTCATGTTCGCGCCGTTCCTGTACATGATTTCGATCGCGCTGTCCAGCGACGCGACGACGGTGAAAGCCGCGTTCACGCTCATTCCGAAGGAGTTCGCGCTCGACAACTTCGTCCGCGTGTTCACCGATTACCGCATGGGCACCTATCTGAAAAACAGCGTCATCATCACGGTGTTCACGGTGTTCGGATCGGTGCTGTCGGCCTCGTTCGTCGCGTACGGCTTTGCCCGCATCCGGGCGAAGGGAAGCGGGTTCCTGTTCATCGTCCTGCTCAGCACGATGATGCTTCCCGGCGAAGTGACGATGGTGCCGCAGTTCATCATCTTCCGGGAGCTGGGCTGGATCAACACGCTGCTGCCGCTCATCGTGCCGAGTTTTTTCGCCGGGGCGTTCAACGTGTTCCTGATCCGCCAGTTCGTCATGGGCATCCCGCGTTCGCTCGATGAAGCGGCGATGATCGACGGCATGGGGCATCTGGGGATTTACGCCAAAATCATTCTCCCGCTGACGTACCCGATACTGGCCGCGATCGGCATTTTCTCGTTCGCCTGGAACTGGGGCAATTTCATGGGACCGCTCATTTACATCAACGATCCGGACAAAACGCCGCTGGCGCTGGGCGTGCAGCTCATCAGCACGGTGAGCGGCGGGCAGATGCCCCCGTGGAACATGGTCATGGTGGCCTCGATGTTTCTGACGATTCCGATGATCCTGGTCTACACGTTCGGCCAGAAATACGTTTACGAGGCGAACCTGAACAGCGGCAGCGCGGGTCTCAAGTAACGGCGGCAACAACGGCAGAAAGGCGGCAGACGATGAATCGCGCTCTCAATCGGCAAGTTCGGCAAGTCGTGGAAGTCCGTCAAGACGGCTGGTTTATCGAAGGGAAGCCGCACGTCATCCTGTGCGCGTCGCTGTTCTATTTCCGGATTCCCCGGATGTACTGGAAGGAGCGGCTGCGGCAGGTCAAGGAGGCGGGCTATCAGGCGATCGACGTTTATTTTCCCTGGAATTATCACGAGCCGGAATACGGGGTCTGGGATTTCGCGGGGGAAAAGGATGCGGCGGCGTTTCTGCAGGCGGCGGCGGAAGCCGGGCTGTGGGTGATCGCGCGTCCGGGCCCCTACATCTGCTCGGAATGGGACGGCGGCGGGCTCCCGGCGTACCTGATCGCCGACGGCGAGGCGCGGCTCCGGCAGAACGATCCCCGCTATCTGCGCGAAGCCGCGCGATGGTACGACCGGATCATGCCGATCCTGCGGGAGCACGAGCTGGGCCGGCAGGGCACGGTCATCGCCGTTCAGTTGGAGAACGAGCTCGATTTCTTCGGCTGCGACGATCCGCGCGGGTACATGTCCGCCTTGCGGGACATGGCGCTCGGCCACGGGATCGCCGTGCCGCTCGTCGCCTGCGCCGGCCAGGGGAACCTGTTCCGGGCGACGGGCCATGCGGAGCGGGTCATGCCGACCTGCAACTTCTATCCGGACGACCGGGACCCCGAATTCGAGGAGAAGGTGCTGCATTACCACCGGCGGCTGGCGGAGCTGGGGTATCCGCTGTCGGTGACGGAGACGAACCGGGCGCACTTCCTGCTGCGCCGCCTGCTGGCGGCGGGAAGCAAGCTGATCGGGCCGTATCTTCAGGTGTCCGGCACGAATTTCGGCTTCACCAACGCGGTCAACAACTGGGGCGATCCGCTGGCGTTTCTGACGACCGATTATGATTTTCACGGCATGATCGCTTCAACGGGGGAAACCCGTGAAGAGTACGACGAGGGCCGGCTGCTCGCGGGCATTGTCCGCACGTTCGGCGCGGCCTTGGCCCTGGCGAAGCCGGCGCCCGGCGTCGTGCAGGCGGACGGGTCGCTGCCGGCATGCGCCGGCATGCGCTACGCGCTGCGGCTGGAGGGCGGAGGCTGGCTGCTGTCCCTGCCGAATGTCGGGGAAGCCGCGGGGAAGGTCGTCCTGCGGGGCGAACGCGGCGATTTTCCCGTTCGGACGGCGCTCGTCGTCGATCGGAGACGGTGTCCGCTTCTTCCGTATGAGGTGCCGCTCGCGCATTGGGGCCTGGAAGGCCGGATTGCCTACGCGACGGCCGAGCTGTTCCATGTCGAGCGGGCGGACGGTTTTTGCGCGCTGGTGTTTGCGGCGGCCGGCGAGGCGGAGGTCGCCCTGCAGCTGGAGGGGATTTCGCGCATCCTGGCCGATCGGGCGGAGGCGGTCCGGCAGGAGCGGGGCTGCCTCATCGCCTCGAAGACCGATCGGGCGTCCGCGGACATCGAGCTGGCGGACGGGACGATCCTGCGGATCGTGCTGCTGGATCGGCCGCTCGCCTTGCGGTTCCGGGGGCTTGACGGGCAGGGGAACCCGGTGCAAATCGGGGATCGGCGTACGGGCGGCGGCACGGCGGCCGCGCCTGCGGGCGCGGACTGGGCCGTATCGGCGTGGACGACGCATGCCGGCGCATCCCGCTTCGTGCGGGACGTTCCGCCCGGGGAGCCGTTGGCGCTGGAGAAGAACGGCGTGTATCGCGGGTACGGCTGGTACGAGTGGAGCGGGCAGGCGGACCTGCGGGCGGGCGAAACGATCGGCCTGCTCCTGCGGGGCGCTTCGGATGTGCTGAGCGTCCATGCGGACGGCCGCTACGAAGGCACGTATCTTCCGGGAGGAAGGAGCGTCTACGTTCCGCTTGCGGAACCGCTCCGCCGCGATCTGGTGATCCGGACCGAGATTTGGGGGCACAGCAACTTTGACGACGTGCTGCTGCCGTCGCTCAGGCTGGCTTCGACCAAGGGGTTGAGCGGGCTGATGGCGGTGCGCAAGGTGCATGATCTGTCCCGCAACATGCGGTTCCGGCCGTGCGGGCCTGTTCCGGCGGACGGCGGCCTTCCGCAGACGGCCGGCGATCCGGACGATTGCGCGGTCATCGGCTGGGGAGGCTGGATCAGCACGGATGCGGTCGAGACGGGGCTGTACAGCAAGACGTTCATGCCCGATGCGCAGGCTTCAAGCTGGGTGCTCCATCTGGACGGCTTGCAGGCGCGGTGCGTCGTCTTCGTGAACGGGCAGTGCGCGGGGGAAGCGGACCTGACGGACCCGTGCGTCGATCTCACGCCGTTCGTCCGGCCCGGCGAAGAAGCGATCCTGTCGCTGTATCTGGAGCGCCGGTATCGCCGGCCGGCCGGCGCCGTGAAGCTTTACGAGGGCATCCCGTTGACCGGTCTGCGCATCCGCCATGCGGATGAGCGCCAGCTGCGGCAGCATGCGGAGGCGGGCCGGCCCCAAGCCGTGCGGGCGGAGTTCCCGCTCGAGCTCCCGCCGGGAGCCCTGGCGTGGCTGCACGGCTCGATGACGGCCGCGGACGGTGCGAAGCCTGTCGTCATGCGGGTGCAAGGGCGCAACGCCAAGGTGACCATCCTCCTGGACGGCCGGGCGGCGGGAAGGATCTGGCTGCCGTGCGCGAATGTCCGGCCACGGCTCACCGGGGGAGCCCAGGACCATGCGGTGCTCCCGGTTTCATCCGCGGGCGGGAGCGTCAGGCTGGCCGTGCTGGTCGAGGCGGTGGAACGGGAAGACGGCGCGGTCATCGAGGCGATCGAGTTGTCGGCGGCAAACGCATCGGAACGGGGGACGTGAGGCAATGAACCGGAAGCGCCTGGCATGGGCGGGGGCGATCCTCCTGGCCTGCGGTCTGGCGGCGGCGTCGGTTTGGCGGAGCTTGGACGATCTGACGGAAAGGAACGAAAACGTGCTGACATTCGACGCAGATGTTATTGCAGTAAATCCGGAAGAAGGCTATTCGGGCTTTGAAGGCTGGGGCACCTCGCTGGCCTGGTGGGGGCATATCGTCGGGCAGTGGGAGGAGGAGCAGGCTTTTCACGAGCTGATGGACCTGATCTTCGATCCGGCGAAAGGGATCGGCATCAACATCGTCCGGTACAACATCGGCGGCGGGGAAAACCCCGGCTTGCCGAGCACCTTGCGCCCCGGAGCCGATGTCCCCGGGTTCCAGCCGGAGGAAGGACGCTGGGATTGGGAAGCGGACGCGGGCCAGCGCAGGGTGCTGCTGGAGGCGATCAGGCGGGGCGTCAACATCGCCGAGGCTTTCTCGAACGCGCCGCCGTACTGGATGACCGTGAGCGGTTCGGTGACGGGCGCGGACGACGGGGGCGACAACCTTCGGGATGCGTATCGCGCGGCGTTCGCGGACTATTTGACGGAAGTGGTCAAGTTTTACGCGGAGCGGCACGGCGTCGTGTTCCGCACCCTGGCGCCGTTCAACGAACCGGTCTCGAACTGGTGGCGGCGCGGGAACAACCAGGAGGGCGCGCATTTCAGCGTCGCTCTCCAGATGGACATCATCCGGCTCGTCGATGAAGCGCTGAAAGCCAAGGGCTTGAGCGGCACCGCCATCAGCGCGGCGGACGCGCACAGCATCGACGAGGCGCTGGCGATTCTGGAACAATACGACGAGGCGACGCTGGCGCGGATCAGCCAGGTGAACACGCACGCGTACAACGGGTCCAAAATGGCGGAGCTGCGGGAGAAGACGGCGGCGCTGGGCAAAACGCTCTGGATGTCCGAATACGGCGCCGGCGGCTCCGAACCGCACAATCATCAGGACATGACCAGCGTGCTCGAGCTGGCGGAACGGATCATGTTCGATCTGCGGCTCATGCAGCCGGCCGCCTGGATTTACTGGCAGGCCGTCGAGGATGAAACCGCGCAGAACAACTGGGGCTGGATTCATGCGAACTTCGTGACCGGGGAAGCGCGGTATGACATGACCAAGCAATATTACGCGATGGGGCAGTTCAGCAAGTTCATCCGCCCCGGCAGCCGGATCATCCCGACCGGCGACGGGCGATCGGTCGCCGCCTATCATGAAGAGGACAGGACGCTGGCCGTGGTGATCCGCAACGAGCGGTCGGCTGCCGTGCAGGCAACGTATGACCTGAGCGCCTTCACGTACCCCGGCGGCCGGGCGGAGGTTTATGAAACGTCCGCGGGGAAGAACATGGAGCGGTCCGACCTCGACATGGCGTCCAACGGCTTTTCCATTGAAGTGCCGAAGCAGTCGGTCGTGACGGTGGTGATCCGGGACGTCGGGTTGAAGCGGAATTGATTTTTTGCGGCCGGTGCGACGGGATGGTGGAGAGATTTCGGAAATGCGGCCTCAGCGATGGCTGGGGTCGTTTTTTTGTCCCGGACTTGCGCATTCCACAGCATCTTCCATGTTTGAGAATGCTTGATTAAAATCATAGCTATAGGGTTCATGACGGCCGCTCTGCAGAGCGGCATTCAATCATGGAATGGGGGATGGCCTGATGAGATTTTGACCCGACGCCGGAAGGCATGAAGCAATGGGCAGAGAAGGTCAGGGCGTTGTCCGCGGAAAGCCAATCATTTTGATCAAATGGAGATGAAATTGTGCCTTTTCTGGAAGGACTCGTTGCGGTCATCTGCTTCATGTTGTTGTTCATTATTTTCATTATGGCCGAAGAAAAACTCAAAGCGCTGTCCCTCATAATGGCGTTTCTTGCCGCGATCAACGCCATTCTGTTGGCCTATCGTATGCCCTTCACGATGATCGGGGCGACGGAGGTTTCCTACCTGTTTTTGTTTACACTGAACGCGGAGCAAATCGATTGGTTCTTTCGGATTTCTATTCTGGTCTCGCTCGTTTCCTTTACGACTTACGCTTATCTGACCTACTATCCGAGGGATTAAGCTGCCGCGCTCGGGCGGATTTACTCATTGAAATCATAGGGTAGGAACTCGGCTTTGTTCTCCGCCAGATCGAAGAAGCCTTCCCGGCCGCCGTCATAGTGGAAGATGGCCATGCGGTCATCGATCAGCTTGACGAACCGGATGGCGCCGATGCCCTCGAAATCGAACTGCTCCCGGCCCGGCTCGCCGCGGCTTGCGGCGTTGTTGATGCGGATGATGAAGCTGCGGTTCGCGTCGTCTCTGTCGATGCCGGACACCAGCACGTCATAGGGGCAGTAATCGCGGACACCAGCTCGTTTTTGGACGTGAACGACCGGGGAAAAAAGGACTCCGCGTACTCCCGGTCTCCGACTTGCCCCGCTTCCTTGTACGGCTCAGGCTGAACTTCCGGAAATTCAGGCTCCGGCAGGATGGGATTCCCTTTCGCATCCTTCGGGGCCTTTGCCCGCATCTCTTCAATTTGCCGGATTTCCAGTTCACTTTTTTTCATTTCCTGCGCCAGGAATGTGGTGTACGCTGTCTCCCACTCGATTTTCCTCAGCAGCTCTTCGGGAAATTCCTTGCCTTCAGCCTCCAGCTCCGCTTTCATCTGCTCCAGCATGATGAGATCACGGGTTTTGAATGTCTCGGGCCGGTCGGCTCGGACGCCGCATGATGCCCGATCGCGCTTGAGAGAAGTACCGCCAGCGCGATGGTCGGGAGCAGCCATGCTTTTTTGTTCATGTTCGGCACACCCCTTTCGTCATGGGAAAGAAGGACTATCGAGAAAAGTGTCGAATATTGGAAGGTGAGTGGGTGGACTGGTTTATTTATGGAGTAGCAAATAAGGGATAGACAATTTTTATATTACGAATTATTGTACAGTAATCTACAATTGATATTGATCTTGTAAGCAGTAAATTATAGGGGAATTGAGATGAAGATAAAAACAGTTGATTTGTTTTGTGGCGTAGGTGGACTGACATATGGATTGCAACAAGCGGGAATCCCCGTTGTTACAGGTATTGATTGCGATAAGTACTGTGAATTTCCTTATGAACACAATAATAATACTAAATTTATTGGAAAAAATATTGAGGATGTGACCGGAGAGGAAATAGAGCGATTATTATCTGGAGCAGACATAAAAATTTTAGTCGGATGTGCTCCTTGTCAACCATTTTCGAATCATCAGAAAGACAAGAAGAATAGATCCAAGCATAAAAATTGGGGTTTATTATATGAATTTGCTCGTCTTTTAATTGAGACTCGACCTCACATAGTTTCAATGGAAAACGTCCCTGATTTATCGAAAGAAGTAGTGTTTACGAACTTTGTCGAAACACTTGAAAGCAATGGATATTTCGTACATTACGAAATTGTAAATGCAGCAGATTATGGAGTTCCTCAAAACAGAAAACGATTAATTTTACTAGCATCAAGGTTCAATCAAATCAAACTTATCGGAAGCACACATAAAAGACACATCACAGTAAAAGAGGCTATTGGTAATTTGCCGGCTATATCTGCAGGAGAAAAGAATTTTAATGATCCATTGCATATAGCACCTGCGCTTTCTTCCATTAACTTAGAACGCATTAGGCATTCAAAGCCAGGCGGTTCGTGGAGAGATTGGCCAGATCACTTAAAACTAAGGTGTCACAAGACTTCCAGAGGGAATTCGTATGGTTCTGTATATGGTCGAATGGAATGGAATAAAACATCTCCTACAATAACAACTCAATTTATTGGATATGGTACAGGTAGATTCGGTCATCCGGAACAAGACCGTGCATTAACTCTTCGAGAGGGAGCCATACTTCAATCATTCCCCATATCATATAAATTCGTTCGAGACGGTGAGGAAGTACTAATCAGAAGAGTAGCTCGTCAAATTGGTAACGCAGTGCCTCCACGACTTGGTGAAATAATAGGACTTAGTATTCAAGATCATTTAAAAAAAGAAATCAGTTAGGAGGATTATCATGATCAATAAAAAATATTTTGTTGATTTTGGGCCAGAACTTCTTCAACTTTTAGGCCCAAACATGTATACAAATATCTATTACGTCTTAGGTGAATTGATTGCCAATGCATATGATGCGGATGCTGAAAATGTATACATACTGTATGACACTGAGAAAAATACGATAATTGTCGAAGACGATGGTACAGGTATGACCTATGAGCAATTTAATAGTAGATATCTTCCTATCGGTGTTCCTAGCCGTACCAACGAATCTAACACATATACAGAAATTAAGAAAAGAAAGAGAATGGGTAGAAAAGGAATAGGCAAACTTGCAGCGTTATCAGTAGCTGAAAGGGTAAAGGTAATATCTATAAGAAATGGAGAGAAATCTGGTTGTATATTATCACTGAACGTATCTAATAAAAGTGAGAATGGAAAATACGAGATCCCTGCTATACCTGAAGAAGAGATAAAGTTTTATGAAATCGATGAATCCCAAAGTGGTTCAGCTATAATAATGGAAAACTCAAGACATTCAATGAGTAAAACGATAGAATCAGCAAGACGTAATATTTCTCTGATTTTTCCTTTCGCTAGTGATGATTTTAAGATCCACCTAATTGATATGGTGAAAAAGAAAAGAACAACAATTGATGATTCAACAATTGAAGTAATAAATTATTCTGATACTCTTATTACATTTTCGGATGAAGGTTCCCTATATCATGAGTATCTTACCGGATTACACAATTTTTTTGATAAAGAAAGGTATTACAAAGAATTACAAAGCAAAATACAAAATGAAAATGAAATGCCTAAAAAGAAAACATTCCATAAACACCAAGAAGCAATAAAAGAAAAGGTGGTACTAAAAACAACATCAGGGCATGAAAAAGAGTTTGAGTTGGCCATTTTTGGTTGGATAGCCACTTATGCATCAACTAGAGATAAAGTAAGGAACACTGACTTTCCTGCAAATCATATTTCAATTATTGCAAATAACAAACTTGGACAATTTGATATTTTACCTGATATATCATTTGATAAAATGGGGGAGGCCTATGTTGTAGGGCAGTTTTATGTAGATTTGCTTGAGAACACTGAGCTTCCTGATATAGCATCAAGTAATAGGCAAGGATATAAACAAGACGATGAAAGATATCGAAAGACACTAAATTTAATTAGGGAAAAAGCGCTTCGTCAAATTCTTGACCTAAAACAAGAAGCTACAACATATAAGCGCTACAATGATGAACTAATTAAGATTAACAAATTAAAAACTTCAAGGGACGAATTCACAAAAACAATAAAAGAAATAACTGAAGATCCAGATTTTAAGAAAGTCATTAGCGATTCTAGTAAAATAAGAAAGAGATTGGAACGTGCGTTGGAATTAAAGGATACATTAAAGGAAACATATAAAAAGATTATGATTAGCCATAGAAGTGAAGATAAAGAACTAATAAATGAATTGGAAAAAGTTTTGCATTTTTGTGGGGTGGATAAAAGAGAAATACTATATTCTAGTTCTAATCACTATGAATCAAGAATTGGCTCATATGTTAATATTTACGACTATTTGAGGGATTTTTTTGTTAATACAGTACATCGCCCCGAACTATGCGTAATTTATGTAGTGAATAGACATTTCATTTCAAAATGGGATCCTGTTCTAGAGGCTGGTGCTGGTTGGGTATTACAAACCACTTGGTACCCTATGTATACTGATGAAATTGATAGTGTTAAAGATCCACTTCCAAGAACAAACTTTATTCCAAAATTGGCTTTTGATATGAATGAATTAGAAATTAGGTATCTTGCAGACTCAGTATTTCAAATATGCAAACATATTGGTAGTTGTGATAAGAGCATTGACGAGATTACCTCATTTATTAAAATTACTAGGCTTTATAAAGAAACTAGCTCAGCGTAATCTATGTTTTCTGTTGTGTAAGGAGAAGATAAATTGACAAATAAGTTACCATTTGTTGTTGGGCATACTTATTCGCGAAAAGACATTTATGAATTGCTATATGTACCCCTAGAGCGACAAAAAGGAAATTGGAATACGGGTTACCATCGGTATAATGATGACTGGTTTATATTTGCAAACATAAATACATCAGGAAGAACAAGTATTGGAAACGATTTATGTTGGTTTGGAAGAACTAACTCCCATTTATCTCAGCCTAACATTCGTTTATTATTAAACCCTAAAGGTAATGTTTTTATCTTCATTCGTAAAGATAATCGCAATAAGTTTACATATATAGGTAGGGGGAGTGTTAAAGAGTATAAGGATACAGTTCCGGTAAATATTATATGGAGAATTGAAGAATAAGGGCAGTCATTAACTTAATGAGTGCAAGTATCACAACCCCTCCGGCGTCGGATACCCCGCGTCCGCCACGAACGTGACCGGCACCGTCTCGCGGGAAAGCGAGACGGTGCCTTCCATCTGCTCGATGATGAGCTCGACGGCCTTCTCCGCGATCGCGTCGATGTCCTGCCGGACGTACGGCACGAACGGCAGCTTCGGATCGTCGAACGAGACGAGCGCGATCGTCTCCGGCACCCGCCGGCCCGTCTCATTGAGGGCGGCGTACGCCAGGCGGGCGAGCATGTTGTCGACGGCGAACGCCGCCGTCACCTGCGGGTGGGCGTCGAAGAATTTGACGACCTGCCGCTTCACCCGCTCGTCGTCCGCGCGCGACCGGGGCGGCCGAGGCAGCGCCGGCGGACGGCGTCCGTTCGTTTGGAGCGCACCCGTTTTCACGGACCGGAAGCAGCAGTAATTCACCGAGTCAATCTACCATTTGGCGAAGGCATTGACCCGACCCGCTCGGTCGTCGTGAACGACGGCTGGGAGCACACCGTCTTGAACATCATCACGCTGCATGACTATGAAGAGGACGGGGAGCAGTTCCTCGCACGGTACGTCAGGCGGGAGGAGATCCTGGGCAACCGGATGCCGTTCAACAACGACCGGTACGCCCTCGCGCGGGGGTACGAATACCGGGCCAGCCGATCATCATCAGCGAGTACGGCGGCATCGCGTTCAAGACGGACGCCGGCTGGGGCTACGGCAACCACGTCCGGAACGAAGAGGAGTTCATCGAGCCGCAAGATCACGGCCGCGATCAAGGCGACGCCGTACGTCCGCGGCTATTGCTACACGCAGATCACGGACGTGCAGCAGGAGACGAACGGCCTCTTGACCGAAGGCCGCAAGCCGAAGGTCGATCCGGACAAGATCCGCGCCGTCAATTTGGCTTGAATTTGTTGACTGTCGACAA
>Ga0310838_1000334_pt1 | contig 47086 bp, 44 predicted proteins | sample SM_ome_6_FD_202241 | JGI IMG/M metagenome (GOLD analysis project Ga0310838, IMG submission 202241) | Sorghum-adapted microbial communities enriched on stacked mutant (SM) sorghum from Joint BioEnergy Institute, Emeryville, California... ...
CTTTACCCTTGATGCAATGAGCGGTCCATGCAAAAATTCATAGCACTGGGTGAAAGGATAAATCTACATCAAAAGTGACAAAATCACTGACGCGTTAGTATGACATTTTCACTGACGCTTGACATACTCTTCTTAAATTACCCTCAAATCAAGGAAAATACTGCCATGACCTTTTCAGGCATCTGCGGGGATAATAACGAGGTCAAACGTGAAGGCAATGAGACAGTCGTTGCATTTGAGACCAATGTGGGAATAGACCAAATAGGATAAAAAAACAGGAGAGGATCTCTACTCCCCCCTTTTATCTTGATCGACTTTCCTGCATTTAGAAGTGGTCACCGAACAAATCCATTTGCAGCGGGGAAAGACCATCATAATCAACGCCCAAAATCTTCATCATCTCTTTGGCATTCATAGCCGCATGGCCTCCCGAATTATTATTAAAAAGCAAACATATTTCCCGGGTACTTTTCTGTAAAATCCCGATCTTCTCTTTCCATTCCAATAATTCTTCATGTCTGTAGCAATATAAATACCGAACGTCGCGCCAATTGCTCTCTCCTTTATAGTTCCATCCCTCGCGATTTCGTCCATGAAAGCGGATGAGAGTCAGTTCCGGATGCGTTGGGTATAAAACTGTAGGTACCGATCCTATTCCTGCCTGCGGTTCGTCACAGATGCTATGAATCCACCCCTCGGATTCCATGAACCGCAATGTCTTCTCCCTCATTTGCGGCGTAAACCAGCTCTGATGACGAAACTCCAATGCAACGGGAATCCCTGCCATCTTCTCTTTGGTATACCTGAGCAAATCCACATTCTCCTTCATACATTCAAACCATGGGGGATACTGAAATAATACTGCCTTAAGCTTTCCAGCCTCGATGACCGGTTGAATCGATTCCTTAAATGCATGGAACATCTCACCCAGGTTGTTATAAGGAAGATCACCTCTTGCATGTCCAGTCAACCCTTGATAAGCCTTAATAATGAACGAAAATTTATCCGGTGTCTCATTGATCCATTTGATATAATTGCTCTTTGGTTGAATGGCGTAGAAGGAACTGTCCACTTCAACAATAGGGAAGTGGGCGCTATAAACTTTTAGTTTATCCTTGGCTGCCACACCATGTTGATATAGGTCCCGATGATCTCCCCAACCCGTTAAGCCAATTTGAATCATTGCCACTCTTCCTTAAATATAAATAGTATAATGAGATTACAGCTATTATACCTACCTTTCTCACATCGTTTTATCGCTGTGAAAGAAAAAAACCAACTCCCTTTTATTAAGAATTGGTGATTACATTGACATAAAGCTTTTTATTCCTTTTAATAATTGATCCGGTTTCTCAAACATGCTCATATGACCAGATCCGTGGATCAAGAACTTGGTAATGTTGGGCCGATCAGCGGAGAAGGTTCTATCCGGTTGGATAATCTGATCATCCGCACCGGCAACAAGCAGCACGGGCAGACTGGTTTCTTTAAGAATATTTGTGCGATCCGGGCGGGCTTTCATTCCTTCCAACGAGGCAATCGCACCATTTGGATTCGTTAACCATCCGATTCGTTTTACTTCGTCAATCGCTTCCGTCATATGATGCAAATGCGCAGGTGCAAACAGCTTGGGTACAAGGTTCTCGATGAAAGCCTCCATCCCCTGCTGACGGATTAATGCAATATTTCTTGCTCTGCCTTCCTTTCCCTTCTCGTCATCTGGAAAGGAGGTCGAATGGATTAAACCAAAGCGGTTTAGTAAGTTCGGATATTTCTCTGCAAAGGCAAGGGTAATATACCCGCCCATGGAATGTCCCAGTAGTGTTGCTTTTGGAATATTTAGTTTCTCCAATAGAGCGGCTATATCATCTGCGAAACTCTCCATCGAATAAGGGCCTTCCGGCGTCCCGCTCTCCCCGTGACCTCTTAAATCCGGAACAATGATGCGGTAATCTTTAGCCATCTCAGGAAAGATCAGCCGCCAATAGCCGGAGCTGCCGCAAAACCCATGTAAGAGAAGAATCACTTCTCCCGTTCCTGCATCTATATAAGAAAGAGAATGATGATTCAGTTCTGCTCTTTTCCTCATTAACACCACCCTTTATTAAATCTTCTTCATTTCTTTACCCCAATTTCCTTCGTTCGCAATATTCCATATATCCGCGCTCCAAGAAATGGGTGCTGGCCGAATCATAGGAATAGAGTTCCAATGAGCGATAATTCTGCAATGCCTTTTTGATCGATTCTAAATCCTCCCACTCGCTGTAATGCTCAATCACACCAAGAAGGTAGAGCGTAATATATTGTGCAGCGCGATACTTGGCATCCACAGAGCTTAGCCCTTTATTCCGCTCCTGAATATAATAGTCTAGCATTTTATCCTTTAGTCGTTCGGTCTGGTAGATCGTCAAGGATGATACACCCCTTATGAAATGTTTAGTATCATCTTTGACAAAAGATCACCAATCTAATCAACAGGTAAAGGTTGAAAAATGCATAAAACGCATTTAAAAATCGGTATAGATAAATTGTGAGAAAGCATCTGTGGAGAATAAGACAATCGAAAGGATGACAATCAGCCAAAATAATGCGCTGATTCCATCCTTAAGCCACTCTTTGAATTGATTCACGAAAAATCCTCCATCCAGTGAAGATAATCTATGTTTTGTTAAATCCAGAGCATTTTGCGGATTACGTAAAGACTTTGCTCAAAGTCGCATACAAAAAATACCCAACCGATCACAACATAATGGAAAGTGATCATCCCACTGATCGCCGCCTGAAGAGGAGCATTGGGAATCCACTTGTTCACATAAGGATAGCACCATTTTGTATAATACTTCAGAATAATTAAACCCATAGCATGAAAAAGTCCCCAGAGCATAAAATGCCATGCTGCACCATGCCAAATTCCGGTTGCCGCCCAGACGATCAGGATATTGCGGATATTCTTGATTGCGGAGACTCTGCTGCCTCCAAGCGGGATAAAGAGATAATCGCGAAACCAGCTTGTTAGTGAGATATGCCAGTTCTTCCAGAAAAGCGATAGGTTTCTTTTTAAATACGGCCAATTAAAATTTTCCATAATCTGATATCCGAAAAGTCTGGCACTACCAATCGCAATATCGGAATAACCCGAAAAATCCAAGTAAATCTTAATGGCATACGCATAAGCGGCAATCCAATAGTCTGTAGAATCAAGCCCGGTTCTCTGCAACGCGTCGGCTAACGGTGTAATGGCATCGGCGATGACGATTTTTTTAAATAATCCAATCAGAATCCGCTCTGTTCCTTCAAAGAGATACTCTTTACGAAAACGAGCCGTATTGTTCTGAGTCTGGAGATTGAAGCGCTGAAATCGTTCAATAGGCCCGGATACAAGCGTAGGAAAGAACATGATATATAACGTAAACTCAGTATATGAGGTCTTCGGAGCTTCCCCGCGGTAAATATCTACTAAATAATGAATATATTGAAAGACGAAAAATGAGATTCCCAATGGTACGACAATACTGGGGATCGGAATCCGGGCCGTTTGATCCATAAGGACAAATAAATCGTTTACAGTTTCCAGAACCAACTTGGTATATTTATAGTAAGAGAGAACCCCTAGCGTAAGGATCAGGCCAATGATTAAAATCATCCGCTTGATATCGCGATACTTATATATCATTAATCCTAAATAGTAGACGATGGTGGTTAATAGTAAAATCAACAGTGTGTGGATCGGAAAGTGATATGCAAAAAAGAGAAAACTGGCAGCCAGAAGGGATAAGGGCCTCCACCTGTTCGGAATCACAAACCAATATAGCAAGAAAAAGCTGATGAGGAAAAATCCATAGATGAGCGTATTAAACAGCACGATCAGTACCTCTATTCTGTCAAAATACCTAACTCTTCAATCCCATTTATAAGTTCTTTTGCAATAAGCTGATTACCTGCCGGCAACGGATGGACGGTATCCGAAAACAGCTTGGAATCTAGCAGATATTCATAATCGGTCAAATAAACCTGGTTTCGCTCCGCCACCTGCCTGATGGCAGCCTTTACTTTCTCCATCTCGTCATAATCAATGCGATCATATCTTTCCAAAAGCTCGTGATTGCGCGGGATAATAAAAGCCAAAGATTCCTTGGACATCTCGTTCATCAATGCAAAAAGCTGATCAAAGTAGGACCATTGCACCGTATCATACGGAACTCTGCCTAATTTCCAATCCCCTTTGAATTTGTCATCCCATTTCTTTTCATACCAAGGCAATAGAAGTTTCTTTTCCTCTGTCTCAATGCCATAATAGAAATGATTAACCTCTTCGCGGAACTTGGTTGCCGCCGGTTTGCCAAATATCCACTGATTAACCAGATAACGGTAATGATAAAATTTCCAATATTTCATGATGTGCTCATCGAGAAAATCGCCTATGCCTTTTTGCGGGGCTTCTAGCGATAATGCTTTCCAATCGATTTCGTCAGGATCATAGAGCTCCAGAATAAGCTTGCGATTGATCAGATTGTCGGTAAACCAGCCAATATTGACATCATAGACGATTAAATCGAAGGGATGATTTTTATCTTTTAATCTTTTTAATAGATAATAGGCATCCCCAATCGATAATCCTTTAAATCCCAAATTATAATAGTGGATTCTCTCTTTCGGCCACCTTTTTTGAGCCATCTTCGCAACATAAGCAGGGATAGTTTCATGATCAGATTTTGATGCAGAACCAAACATGACCGAGTCACCAATAAACAGGACTCTTCGTCCTTGATCCTGACGTATCTGATCCAAGTATGTCTCCACTACGTGCTTCTCCTCTGCTTTCAGACGGAAAACGCCATCCCCTTTAATCTGCTCTTTAAAAGCCCATATCACCCATTGGTCGAGCAAGATTAATAAGATGAGAAGAATGAAAATCACTCTAAGTTTAAGGCGGAATATTTTGACCCATCTTTTTATCCGGTTCATGATGCTCTCCCGATTATGTTTTTCTGAATTGGTTAGCAAGAACTTCTTAAGGCTCTTTTCATAAAATAGATTATGATCGTCATTGTCAGAACAAAGGGTGATGCACTATGCCAGCCTTTATCGGCGGCGTCAAAATCGTCTCAAACAGCAGTGCCGGAGTGATCATAATGGGAGATTCCATCTATATCTCACCCAAATCAACCACCAAAACCTACGAAGGCTCTGGCGGAGGAGCAACGGGTGATTTCCCTGTAACCAATACTTTTAATAGCATCGTGATCACCTCAGACAATGATATCGGCGGCGTAGCAGGTGAGTTTGAGAGCTCTTTAGATACATAATCGATTCAGAATAAGTGGAACTAATCATTGATGAATTTCTCACGGACACGCTGCCAGAAAGGAAATGGACGGTAGCGTGCAAAGCCAACCTTCTCTTGCGCTACTTTGGCGCGTATACGGGTCAGACCGACAAATGAATGTTCAAGGCCATCAATCCCAACCAAAATATCCCGATCAGGGTTCTTCGGATAGATATCCAAGATATGGTGGCGGGGAAGTACGAATGAACGATTTAACGTGCGAAACTCTCGATTGTTAATTGCCGCCAGTTCAGAGACCTGAATCGCTTCAAAAGAAGGATGCAAGATTGACCCGCCTACAGAGTGGTTATATCCTGTTGACCCAGATGGCGTGGAAAAAATCATCCCATCGCCGCGGAAGGTCTCAAATAATCGTTCATTAATCCAGATTTCCATCACAAAAGTAGAAAGATTTTTACTCTTGATGATCGCTTCATTTAATGCAAAGAAACGCTTGGTCCCCTCTTGCAGTTCAAAGCTAAATTCAATTAAAGGATACTCCACAACCTTAGGTTCCGAGTGTAAGATATGATTCAGCAGTTCTTCCGCCTCTTCACGATCCCAATCGGCATAAAAACCAAGCCTCCCCGTATGAAGCCCAACAAAAGCCACATCTGTGCGATAATATCGATGAAAGGCTTCCAGCATCGTGCCATCCCCGCCAATTGCGATTACCAGTTCAGGTTGCTCGCTCATATGCCATCCGTTCTGTTCCAGCTCTGTTTTATATCGGTCTGCAATCTGTCGACTGTAATGATCACTTCGTACGACCAACTGAAAGGTCTTCATGTTTTACACCCCAATAGATAAAAATCAAATACATCCACCTTATTTTAACACACCCTGTACGATTGAAACACACTTCGCCCAGAGTTGGTCATAGAATAGATTATTATAGGCGTTTCGGCAAAGAAAAGGGTGGAGATCTATGCCTGCCATTGTAGGTGGAATCAAAGTGATAAGCGTAGGAACAGGTGCAGTTGTCAATATAGGTGATTCACTCTATATATCTCCCAAAAGCAATTCCAAGACCTTCTCAGGTTCAGGATCTTTTAATACCGGCGACTTTCCCGTAACGAACAACGGGCTGAATGCTACGATCACCTCAGATAATGATATTGGCGGACTAATGGGCGAAAACAGTAGCTCCTCAAATACTTAAATTAACCCACCCGGCTTAAGACCACCCCAAAAAGTGAAGGGGAGCTTTGTAGCTTATTCCGATTACTTTTTGGGGACCCCGGATCTGCGCTGCGCCGGGCGGGGCCCCCAATCTTTCTGACGTCACTTTATCGCTTTAAAGAAAACTCTCTTAGCTTAAAAAAAAGAATTTGTTTCTGATAAGGAGTACAGCGGTTATGAATCTCTATATAAGTCAAAGTATCGTGATACACAATTTAAGGGTGGGGGGTGTGAGCAACTCTGCAGTGCTGCAAATTGGAAGTGCAGGTTTGATTAAGACACAATCCCATCTCTACAATACGGGTGGATTTACCGGTCCGGTGCCACATTTGATGCCTCCCGAAACAGCTCTGATCCCTCTGCCTCCCCCTGTGGAGGTTCCTCTTTAAAGATTTGCAGATGGGCGAACGCCTAATCACCTCCTTGCATAAAATGGATATGGGGGAGTCTGCTGAAAATGACTGAGGAGGTGGTTTCCCTATATGCATCAAGAGACCCATCTTCATGGCTATCTGCAATATTTGTATGATGTGATCTCCATGCAATCAAATCAAATGTCAGAACTTGAGGCAAAAATAGAGCAGCTAAACATGGAAGTGACCCAGCTTAAGAAAGAACCCAAAATCCATATCGACAAGGTTGAATATCATTTTGATCAATTAAAGGTGGAAACCCTGGAAGGAACCTTAAATATCGGGTTTTCACCCGGAAACCTTCCAGAGCAGATTGAAGAATTTCGCGTAAATGGCAAGGAATTTCCAAATCAGTCGAATGTTCCAACAAGATCAGAAAGCTTTCAAAGAATTAATAAAGAAGTAAACCGATATTTATCTCAAGATATTCATCAAGAATTACTCGGCTTGCTACAGAAGTATCATTTACCTGATGATCCCGATTATCACCAATTTATAGTCGAGGATATTCGTAAACAGATTGATCACCGTATACAACACTATATTAGAGAGATGCAGTCAAAACTTTCATCAGACAATGTAGAGGCTGTAGAAGATTCAATTATCGAGAGAGTGATTGCTGATATTCGCATCGCCATGGAAGATTTTTTAAGAAATATGACACAAAGAGAGGAGTAATCAGCATGAATGTTCAAGTGATTAACCGGGAGATCTCGGTTGGCGACATACGTATTCTTGGAGTAGCCAGTTCGGCTGTATTGCTGGTCGGTGATACACAATCGATTACCTGCCTTTCCATTTTCGATACCCCGCCGGAAGCAGTAACGATTGGTCTTGTTCCATTAGCTGCGGAGACAACGAGTGCAGTATGATTCCGCGTATCTCTACGGTTGAAAGTCTCAAGGTCAATTCGATGTTAATTGGCGCAATGCTGCAGGTTGGGGATTGTCTCCTCCTTCAACCAAGCTCAAATGTTTTGGCTGTATCACGGCAGCTCCCGATCTTTTGGGCAAAAGAGGGTGAACTTTCCGCATATCCATTATTTACAAGGCCGCTCCCTAAGCCCATCATCACAGAATTTGTACAAATGAATATAGAGAATCAAGTGCCTCTGATCAAGGTTCGAAATATCCATGTGAACGGTTTATCTACTTCAGGCACGATACAGATCGGCTCAAACGTGCGTACGGAAGCCACTACACGCGTGAAGCACTTCCGACAATTTCTCTTTCCGCCCAAAATCCCTCCTCAATCATCTTGAGGAGGGTGAGCTTTTACGCTTATTTTCACGCGGCTCACGATTACGACGATTTCCCGAATATTGAGCTGCCCTTCGTTTTGATCTTTTTTGCAAGCTGCCACCGCTCGCACTCTTTCTCATTCGCTTGCTGCTGAGCAACGGTTCCTCCTCAGTTAAGATCACAGGAGTAAGGCCATCTCTCTCCTTGGTGAGAATCTTGAGAGCGGCGGAAACTAAGGTGACCGGATTATATCGTTCTAACATCTCTTCGGCCGCCTCGCGGTAGTGCCCAAGCTCCCCTTTGATGATCACTTCCGTTAATTGCTCTACAGCTAAACGCTGCTTGCCTTTTAACGCCTCCGCAATGGTAGGGATCGCTCTTCTTTTTAAGCTGATCTTGGCAATCCGTTCAATCATTTTCAGATAATCGATTTCCTGCGGAACAACAAAGGTAACGGCAACCCCTTTTTTGCCTGCACGTCCAGTTCGGCCAATTCGATGTACATAGGATTCAGGGTCCTGAGGAATGTCAAAATTATACACATGCGTGACCCCGGATATATCGAGTCCACGCGCAGCAACGTCAGTAGCAACCAGTATATCCAATTGCCCATCCTTACATTTGCGCATCACCTCATCGCGTTGTCTCTGCGTTAAATCGCCATGAATGCCGGCTGCATTATACCCACGCGTGATTAATCCTTCGCTTAATTCGTCTACCCTGCGTTTGGTACGACCGAATACAATAGAGAGTTCAGGATGATCGGTATCGAGCAAGCGGCATAATAGATCAAATTTTTGGCGTTCAGGGACTTCTATATAGCTTTGTTCAATATGAGGTACGGTAAGTTCTTTCGGAATAACAGAAATATGTTCGGGTTGCTTTAGAAATTGACCTGCAAGCTCCTTAATCTTAGGGGGCATGGTTGCCGAGAAAAGAAGTGTTTGCCTCTCTTCCGGAACATGAAGCAAAATCGTCTGAATATCTTCCAAAAATCCCATGTCAAGCATCTCATCCGCCTCATCAAGAATGACCATCTTGATGGAGTTAAGACGAATGGTTCGCCGTCTAATGTGATCCTGTATTCTGCCAGGTGTACCTACGATCACTTGCGGACGTTTTTTCAAGGCTTTAATCTGTCTATCAATCTCTTGACCGCCATAGAGCGCCAATATCCCAACTTTTTTAAACTTCGAGATCTTTTGTAATTCTTCGGCTACTTGAATCGCCAACTCTCGTGTAGGGGTGATTACGAGAGCTTGGATCCGCTCATCCTCCACGTCCATAGCTTCGACGAGCGGAATGCCAAATGCAGCCGTTTTTCCTGTTCCCGTCTGCGCCTGTCCAATTAAGTCCCTGCCTTCCAGAAGCAGCGGGATCGCTTGCTCCTGAATGGGAGTAGCTTCTTCAAAGCCCATTTCACTTAAAGCACGCAAGATTCTATGATCTATGGCAAATTGACTAAACTTCATGGATTTACTCCTTTTTTATTAATAATCTATCCATAAATAAAGAGACATTTCCAAGAAACCCGGCTAATGAGATCTCACAAAAAGGCCAAGTTCCCTCATATCAATAAGATGGAAGAAAAGCTCTTATTGATCAACTTGAAATGTCTCATTAATGAAATAAGATCTATTTTTTGATAATTTTATCGTACTGCATCAGGATCGCAACCGCTGCAACAACGTTTTCATATCTGCAGGGAGAGCTGCAGTTAATTCAAGCTTCTCTTTCGTCAAAGGATGTTCAAATAATAACCGTTCGGCATGCAAGGCTTGCCTCGAAATCAAGCCTGCAGGCCCTCCATAAAGGAGATCTCCGTATAAAGGATGACCCATATGACTGAGATGGACACGTATCTGATGCGTCCTCCCCGTTTCAAGCTCCAATGCGAGCAACGCGCCGTGGGAATATTGCTCAAGCACCTCATAATGAGTGATGGCTTCGTCTCCATTTGGTGAAACTCTTCTTCTTGTAGGATGGTGGCGATCCCGTCCTATCGGTAGATTGATGTTGCCCTTTTGATTTTTAAAAATACCTGAGGCAATAGCCAGATATCTTCGTTTAATTTTGCGCTCTCTTAATTTATCATCCAATATGGCATGTGCCAAAGCATGTTTGGCGACCAAGAGCAAACCCGAGGTATCCTTATCCAATCGATGAATATGGCGCACCTTGGTCTCGATGCCTTGAAGCTGATAGTGGTAAGCGATCCCGTGTGCCAATGTGCCCGCATGCCCCGGCTCTGTGGGATGGACAGCGATACCGGGCTCTTTATTCACAACCAGAATGTGTTCATCTTCATAGGAAATATCCAAGGAGATCGGTTCAGGTGTAACACCATATCCCTCCCGTTCAAACACCAATACCTGCAGACGGTCACCCGCTTTGACTCGCGCTGCGAGATGGCTCTTCTTGCCATTGAGTTGGATTCCGCTCTTACGAGTCAGTTTCTGCAGCAATCGTCCGGAAACTTGAAAGGTCTCCCTTAGAATCTCTTCCACAGGAAGACCTTCCATTTGCTTTGATATTTGATACTCTAGCCATTTTCCTTTACGAATAAAACTTGCCATTTAATCTCCTTTAATTGTTGCCCGATGGATTTCCTTCATTTGGAATGGTTGATCCCCCGTCTGGAGCCTTATTTATTCCACTGTCGGAAGATTCTGTTGGCCCTGTAGGAATAGTTGCATCATCGGTTGGAACCGAATCAATCGGATTTGTCTCTTCATTTGGGTTGGGTTCTCCGTTTGAATTTGTCGGTTCAGATGAATTTATCGGTCCAGTTGAATTTGTTGGTTCGTTGGGTACCGTTTTTTCGGATCCGGATGGTTTATTCCCGTTTGATGTCTCGCTTTTATTTTGATTGTTTGCTTTAGATGATGAACTTTCAGTTGTTTTTTTGCTTGTTTGCGAATTTGGCGTTTCACTCGCAGTTCCCTTTTTGTTTGATGTTTTTCTCGTTGCAGCTTGGCTCTTTGTACTTTTCTTAGCTAGACCGCTATCCTCCAGTATGCGCGCCTTACCCTCCTCCTCAGAAATATTTAACAGATTCCAAAGAGTATGGCGAATCTCATTGAGATTATCTTCCGGGAAAACCGTAAAGCTAATGCTGGAATCCCAGTATGCTTTCGTTTCAATCGTTTTAATGTTAGCTGAGCTGATCGATTTAAATGCAAGAGCTAAACCTTTGATCTGCTCTTTGGAGAGATCGGTACGGATATGTTCACCTGCGGTATCCATGATATCGAAAATATGGGTAAGACCTGTCACGGATTTGACCTTATCAGCCACTTTGCTGATGACGAGCTGCTGGCGTTCATTTCTTTCAAAATCGGATGAATAATATTTACCTCCGCGATCATCCTTGCGATGGCGCACATATCCCAGTGCTTGTTCTCCATTTAGAGTCTGCAGTCCTGGCTGAAGATCAATCACTGTGCCATCTGTCGGATCATGATATACTAATCTCCGTTCAACATCTACTTCAATTCCACCGAGTTCATCAATTACTTTCTTGAAACCTTCAAAATCAATGGTTACATAATTTTTAATGGGGATGCCCAATAAGCCCTCGACGGTCTTTTTTGTCGTACTAATCCCGGTAATTTTAATGGGCTCCCCCTTCTTCTCGGCACGAATTCGCGCATTATCGCCATATTGATAAGCTTCAGTAATCTTCTTATAGCCTGAGAAGTTGGGGACAATCACCCGTGTATCACGCGGGATAGAGAGCAGCGTAATCTGCTTCTCTTTTGGTTGTACTACTGCCACAATCATTACATCTGTATGGTTTAGACCTTGATCCTCTTCCCTTGAGTCCTTACCCAAAATCAACATGGCAAAAGGCTCTTCCGAATATTTGGTGCTTGTGACAATATCGTCTTCCGCTTTAGGCTCTGTATCCGTAGTGATTTCATCAAGCGTACGGTCCAATTTTATATAGGCATAAGCTCCTCCTGCCAGCAGGACGAGCAAAACTCCAAGTAAGCTGAATAATATGATCTTTAAATTATTTCTTTTTTTCTTATGTTTTGTTTTTCCAACACGTGAAAGTTCAGCCATAAGTCCTCCTCTTTCTCGTTAGAGTTTCATCATTAAGCTTATATTAAAGTTGTTCGTTTGGCAATTGTCGATTTTTTAAGGATTTCCTGAACTACAAAGAAAACTTGGCAGGCGCCAAGTCAAGTCCAAAGAGGCAGGCGATTACCCAGTTGTACTTGTCAAGATAAATCTACAAATAAAGACGTATCTTAAAGAAAAAAAGTTTCATATTCTGCCTTAAGATACCTGCCCGGCAAATCACCTCTCCAAAGTGAAAGCATGCTTTGCAGCCTTTCCGTTTACTTAGTACCCCGGATTTCTGCGCCGGGCGATGCCCAAACCTTTCTTATACCGAGGTTAATTCACATAGGGCGATATTACAAATTGATGAAAAAATCATATATACCATATCCTTTTTACCTCAAATATGTCATAATATATTGCGTAATCGGTTCCAATTGTATAACCTAAAGACATATCTCAAGAAGAAAGGACAGAGTTAAACAGTGGAATTGTTAAATCCATCTTTGCATGAACTTCTAAAGCGGCCCAATGTATATTACAATTTAAGTCCGGCTCAATTGGTCGAGCATGCGCTTAAGCGCAATGAGGCCGTGCTGACAGATACGGGAGCGTTATGTGCGACAACCGGCAAGTATACAGGCCGCTCCCCGAAGGATAAATATATTGTTGACCAACCCTCCATTCATGACAAGATCGATTGGGGGAATGTAAACCAGCCCATATCAGCGGAAAAATTTCATCAGATTTATGACCGCATGCTCCAATTCATTGAAAAGAATGATCTCTACGTTTTTGACGGCTTCGCCGGTGCCGACCCCGCTTTCCGGCTTCCCATACGCGTGATCAATCAATATGCCTGGCATAATCTTTTTGTTCATCAGCTCTTTATTCGACCCACCGCTTCCGAATTAAACAATCACCAACCAGAATTTACTGTAATTTGTCTGCCAGGCTTGAAGGCAATTCCCGAACTGGACGGTACTTTTTCGGAGACCTTTATTATCCTTAATTTTGAAGAGAAATTGGTCTTGATCGGCGGTACAGAGTATGCCGGAGAGATGAAAAAATCGATCTTCAGTGTGATGAATTACCTCCTTCCTCAACAAGGCGTTATGCCGATGCATTGTTCGGCCAATGTGGGCAAAGATGGCGATGTTGCGCTCTTCTTTGGATTATCCGGCACCGGCAAGACAACCTTATCTGCCGACCCTAATCGGCACTTAATCGGGGATGATGAGCACGGTTGGAGCGATCATGGCATTTTCAATATTGAAGGCGGATGTTATGCCAAATGCATCCATCTTTCGCAGGATAGAGAGCCGCAAATCTGGAACGCCATTAAATTTGGTTCGGTATTGGAAAATGTTGTGCTGGAACCAGACACTAGAAAGCCGGATTATAACAGTTCGGCATTAACCGAGAATACGCGGGCTGCCTACCCCATCGACTATATAGAAGGTGCATGGATTCCCGGAGTGAGCGGTCATCCCAAGGTAATCATTTTCTTAACCGCCGATGCCTTTGGCGTATTGCCTCCGATTGCCAGATTGAGCCAAGAGCAGGCGATGTATCATTTCTTATCCGGCTATACGAGCAAATTGGCTGGAACTGAACGCGGCGTTACTGAACCCGAAGCCACCTTTTCAACCTGTTTCGGTTCTCCATTCTTGCCTCTTCATCCTTATGTATATGCGGAGTTGTTGGGGAAAAAGATCAAAGAACATCATGTGCGCGTCTACTTGGTCAATACGGGATGGTCAGGGGGACCTTATGGCGTAGGTCAACGGATCAAGTTAAGCTATACGCGCGCAATGATCAATGCCATCCTGGATGGCAGCATCGATCAAGTGGAGACGGAAGAAGATCCCATTTTCGGATTAACGATTCCGCTCTCTTGTCCCAATGTCCCCAGCGAGGTGCTAATCCCGCGCAATACCTGGGCAGATCAAACAGCCTACGATCTTAAGGCAAGAGAGCTCGCCGAACGCTTTGTGAAAAACTTCGAGAAGTTTAGCCAAATGCCTGAACATATTAAAAAGCGGGTCCCAAAGCATAAAAGCACCGGAACCAGCCGACAGCTGATAAACTGAAAAGGTCTTCTAGTAAAAAATGAACCTCCATTCCACTGTATCGTGGATTTGGAGGTTTTTCCCTGTGCGGCATATTAATTGTTATTGTTAAACCGGTAGACACCAAAAGTTTGTTTTGCAAGGGCTTTGCGCACGCCGTTAAACTCATCATATACCGTTAAGGTGAAGGCATATCTGCCAAACTCATCAGAAACGGGGGCAAAAGAGATCGTCTTTGTTCCATCCGCCCATGCATTTGCACCCTCCAGAATAACCTCTTCTGTTTTAAGGTCAACTCCCAGCGGGTCAGTAAATACGAATAGAAGCTTTCTTTCCTTTAAATTGGCATTAATATTGAGATTCTTACTCTTTTTAAAGTCCACATAAAATTGGATATTGCCCTTATCCTCTGCATAAAAATTGCTGAAGGTCAGAGTATAAGGATAAAAGTTAATGGTATCGATCTTATCTGCAACTTTCACGGTATCCTCAGGCAGCGGGAAGCCGGCGCCATCCTTTATTCCCTTCTCTTTGATCTCTTCCCCAACAATTAAAGTTACCTCTTCCTGCTTAACCTCTTTCGGCAGTTCTGCCCAGAAGCTGATCACTGAGGAACCGTTCGGGAAGTTATTCGGAGAATGCTCACCGATGGTAGCGGGATAGATGGCCCCAGCGCTTGTTCTAAAGTAACCTTTCAGCGCAGGTACCTCTCTGCCTCGTTGTTCCATGTTGTTCACATTCATTCTCGCCACAATGAGGTTTCCATTTGCGGATGGATAGGTCGTTGCGTCCGCCAGTCGAAGCGAATTCTGGCTGCCGGTATCCCCTATGAGATAATTCATATTTTGCGGCAAGCGATCAATTCGGGTGGCCGTTTCAGTAAAGGCATAGCCAGGAATTTTGGTCTTAATCCGCTTTTTATAATCATTGCTTTCCGCTTTCTCTTTAATGGTGATCGTACCTTCGCGGAATGTCGATGAATATGGAATGTAGCCAATTAACTGATAGCTGATCGTCTCGCCCGGATTTAATTCCTTCTTCTCCGGATTGCTCAGGATCAATTCAGCCCCCTCTTCAAATGATTGATCGAGTTGAATCGCACCTTCCAATTGCGGAATCGCCATCTTTTTACTGCTCGTATTGGCCAGTTTTACTTTTGCTGAAATGATATCGCGATGATCCCAAGGAAATCTCTGAATTTTCTCCAGAACCAGATTGGCGGTTAACTCTTCTGATTTTTTCTCGCCGTAAACTTTAAGTTCCACTTTTGTTCCCAAGTCAACGACTTGAGCAGGAGTATCCGGTTCCTCTATTGGCTTTTCAAATACCTTAAAGAGGGTGACGGGGATCATCGTCTTTCCCTTATCGTCCCCTTGCGGATAGAGGATATAAAGGGTAACTTTGGACAGATCGACGGTATTGGGAACGACGCCCTGCAACTCGATCTGTTTCTCAATCCACGGGAGTATCTGGTTCTGTTCCCCTTGTTCATTTTCCGTTGATACAACATTTAACGGATAAGAAACGCCGGTATCAGTAACCAGGATATATTGATATTCTGGCAGAGTAATCGATTGTTGGCCCTTATTTAATAGCTTTAATGTATAGTTGATGGTGGTATGCGAACCATCATCCTCTTCCTCTCTTTTGATTTCACCCTGTGCAACCCTTGCCTCTAACTGGTTATTGGTAAGTCCGATAAATTTGCTTACGGAACGGCCTAATGTAGGAATGATATTTCCGTTAATCGGAAAGATTCCGAGTTCACGCTCAAAATTTACGGTAGTGGTATCCCATTTGATAAAGCGAGGCTGTAGGTCTGCCAGCTTCACGTTTTTAGGAAGAGTAGCATAAAAGACCAAAGTCTGCTTTTGTCCCGGGAAGATGCGGCTCTTCGACGGATCATCGACTATCTTAATCGGGTATCTGCTCCCCGTTTTGCTCTTTAATCGTATCCAATAATTGGAGAAATCTAAAATCTCTTGGCTCTGATTCACGATATCAAAGGAAAAGGTAACGACTTGTCCTTCCTGATTGGGCACGGAAAAGATCGTTTTAAGCTCAATTGTCCCTTTACCTTCAATCGAAAGCGGCTTTGAGAGATGTGTGTTTACAACTGGACTTGCACTTTGGACTGCATGTGCAGAATAGGGATAGGACGCAACGAGAGAGGTGCTAAGCATAACTGCGACCATCATCTTGGCTGTAACTTTTCTCACCGTCAATCCTCCTTTGAAATTTGGTAGGTTAATAGAATCATTTTGCTACATATAGAGTGTAAACTTGGCTCAATTGAGTATGACTCAATTGAGCCAAGCGATGAAAGGGATATCGTTTATCCATCCGTTCCCGTATCGGATGATTTCTCTTCAGTTGATCCGCCTGTATCTACTTCCGTAGAGTCTTCAGTAGTTTTGTTGACAGGAGGCTCTGCACCATTGGCTCCGCTCTTCTCCAATTGTTCATAAAAGTTATCCAAAGCTTCTTGAGCTTTGTTTTGCGCTTCCGCAAGTGCTTCATCTACAGTTTTATTTCCTTTTGCCGCCTCATCAAGTTGCTGATATATGATGTCATAGACTTGGTACGGAGCGCCATTCGGGAACTTCCTGTAGAGGTCGTTATCCGGATTGTAGGGTGCCGGTTTTAGGGCGGTAAATGCAGCCATATTGATATCTAAACCTTCAGGCGGTTGCAAATATTCCGTACGGGCAACTAACTCCCCATAGGATTTCTTGGCCAGCACTTTGGCTACCTTATCCCCATTGAGGAAGCTGATATACTTCCAGGCTAAATCGGGATTCTCGGCGTTAGAGTTAATCCCCATCAGATTGTTCATCGAGACTTGCCCGCCCACATCCGGGAACTCTTCGTGAACAGGCAATGTGACAATATCCCACTCAAACTTCTGCGGCATCTCCGTATCCGGACCGTAATAATTGTTGCCGCTGAAGATATCTGTAAGTTGGCGGATTTGATAGTAATCGCCAATCATCATCGCCGCATTTCCCGTGATAAATGGATTATCCGCAAAAGGCGAAATTCGTCCATTTTTAGCAGCTTCATAATCAAAAGGAGGTGCGATCACACCCTCATTATTCATGTCGATGATCGTCTGCCAAGCTTTCTTCCACTCGGAAGTATTTATGGTTACCGTCTTAAATTCAGAATCAAACACTGTAAGTCCCAAAGGAGCGACATAGGTTTGAACTTCCGTATTGATATTGGCCCACGGGAAGGCTAAGCCGTAATATTTTTGATCGCCCTCTTCATATTTGAGCTGACGTCCTAAATTGAAGATCTCATCCCACGTCATGCCATCCGTCGGAAACGGAATATTCCGTCTGGTAAAGAAATCCTTGTTATAGAATAAGGCAGAAGAGTAGAATGTAGGCGACAATGCATATAACGTGCCATTCCCCAATTCCCTGATTCCATCGCGCACCGCTGGAGCAATCTTCTCGATGTCAAATTTATCTTTTTCAATAAAGCTGTCCAATGGCTTTAGAAGCCCATCATCAATAAACTGTTGCAGGTTGGTTTGGTCCAGATAAACGACATCGGGGGGATTTGGACCCGTTAAAATTTCCTTCATCTTTTCATAAATATCGACCGGTTTTCCGCCATTTTTCTGCGCCTCGTTGTAAAGATCATTTCTAATTTTGTTCAAATCAATAACTTCAATCGTGACATTATCGCTGTTCGCTACTTCAAATAATTGGCCAAGTTCGTTTACATTCCATTCGTCACCCAGTATGCGCAGCACCTTTTGTTCATTGGTAGCGGCAGTATCCGTATTGTTCAAACATGCGGTTAACAACGGTACCATCAGCAACAGTACCATTAGCGCAGATAAGAAGCGTTTTGCTTTCATCTGGTTTTCTCTCCCTATCAATTATTTTTGGATAATCAAATTCTTGAATCTTAGCCTTCTGTTCCCTTTCCGGTTGTTCCTTCGCCGGAAGTTCCCCCGCCAGTTGCAGGTTCTTCAGGTCCATTCTTCTCCTGTTCTGCGTTTAGTCGATCTAATACCTCCTGAGCTTTGGCTTGTGCCTCAGCAAGCGCCGCTTCTACGGATTTATTGCCCTTCGCCGCCTCATTGAGCTGTTGCCTGATAAGGTCATAAATTTCATAGTAATTGCCATTGGGGAACTTCTTGTATATCTCATTATCCGGATTATAGGGTATTGGCTTCAGAAGGGTAAAAGCCGTCATGTTGATCTCCATACCCTCGGGCGATTTTATATACTCGGTACGTGAAACGATATCCCCATAGGGCCTCTTGGCAATCACCTTGGCTACTCGATCACCATTGATAAAGCTGATATATTTCCAGGCCAAATCAGGATTCTCAGCATTTATATTGATCGCCATCATGCTGTTTAGATACATTTGACCGCCGACATCCGGGTACTGATCGTGAACCGGCACGGTAACGACATCCCATTCAAACTTCTCTGGCATTTCTACATTCGGATCATAGAAAGCATTGCCGTTGAATAATTCAGTAAGCTGTCTTACTTGGCCATAACTGCCGATCGTCATCGCAGCGCGACCAGTGATAAAGTCATCGCCAGCAAACGGATTATATCTTTCCTTCCGGCTTTCCGCCTCCCAATCAAAAGGCGGGGCAATCACTCCCTCCTTATTCAGATCGATGATCGTCTGCCAAGCCTTCTGCCATTCAGGGGTGTTAATCGTTACCGTTTTAAATTCAGAGTCAAATAGGGTAAGGCCAAGAGGAGCTACATAGGTATTCACTTCACTTTGAATATCTCCATAGCGGAAGGATAGGCCGTAAAACTTTTGATCGCCCTCTTCATACTTGAGCTGGCGGCCTAAATTGAAGATCTCATCCCAGGTCATGCCGTCTGTAGGAAAAGGGATGTTCCGCTTGGTAAAGAAATCCTTGTTATAAAATAAGGCATCAGCGTAAAACGTTGGCGACAACGCGTATAGCGTGCCGTTCCCTAACTCCCTGATTCCATCGCGTACCGCAGGAGCAATCTTCTCGATGTCAAATTTATCTTTTTCAATAAAGCTGTCCAGCGGCTGCAATAGTCCATCATCTACATATCTCTGAAAATTATACTGGTCCAGATAGACAACATCGGGAGGATTTGGTCCAGTTAATATTTTCTTTACCACTTCAAATTCATCAATAGGTTTCCCACCGTTTTTCTCTTGTTCTATTCTTGCATCATTTAGGATTTTATTTAAATCAATCGCTTCAATCGTAACATTGTCATGTGTCACTTCGAATAGTTGCCCCAACTCCGTGATGTTCCATTCATAGCCCAAGATGCGAAGCACTTTTGGCTCATCGGAAGGCGCTGAATCCGAACTGTTTAGACAGGCTGTTAGCAATGGTACCATCAATATTAATACCGCTAGCACAGATAAGGCACGGTTCCCTTTCATCTGAATACTCTCCCCATAAATTATTTTTTGACCTGTGCAATTCTCTCTTTATTTGCCTCCAGATCCGATCCCTCTCCATCCTTTTTGGGTGGACGAATCACCACCTTGTCGCCATCAAACTCAAGTATTACTTTATCCTTAACATGCAGGGCATTTAAATACTCTTGCGGAATTTGCAGGCGGCCGACACGATCTACCACCACAAACTCTTCATGATGGCTATGTCTTTCCACTTTGTTGCGCAAAAGTTCTGTACTGGTTAACCCATCGCGTATGTTGACAACCCGATCCACCTTCTTTGCCAAGGCCATATCATGTGTAACGATCACTATCGTTACACCCATCTCCTGATTGAGCTTGCGAAAAATATCCATAATCAGATTGGAGGTCTCTGTATCGACGGCACCCGTCGGTTCGTCTGCGAGCAACAGCTCCGGTTGATTGGCTAGAGCGATGGCGATCGCTACACGCTGTTGCTCACCTCCCGAAAGCTGATGAAGGCGATTATTCATACGATGGCCCAAACCAACAGCTTCAAGCAGCATTTTGGCTCGATTCACATCGCGTTTTCCATTCAGCATCATCGGCACCATTACATTGTCAAGCGCAGTCAGATAGGGAATCAGGTTCCGCGCATTGTTCTGCCAGATAAAACCGACGGTATTCCGTTTATATTTGACCAGATCCTGATCACTCATCTTCAATAGATCCCATTCCCCCACACGCACTTGACCAGCGGAGGGACGATCCAGCCCCCCCAAGATGTTGAGAAGCGTCGACTTCCCGCTGCCGCTGGAACCGATGATGGCCATCATCTCTCCTTTCTTTACTTCGAGGTTGAGTCCTTGAAGAGCCATCACTTCGAGATCATCCGTTTTATAGATTTTTACCAAACCTTCGCAATGGATCAAATTATCTCTCCTCTCCCAACTTCACAGCTTGATGCACCCGTAAGGCGCGAATTCGGAAGATCAATAGGGCAATGCCAATCATCATCATAAAGGTTACGACGATGAGCAGGCCTTTTAAATCGGCCGAATCAAAGACAACTTGAAATGGCGGTACTTGCGTCTGTGCCGAACCGGAGGTCTGCATAAATGGAATAAAGATGCGGCTCGCCAACTGCCCACTGATTATGCCAATCAGAATCGAAGTCCCTGCTGTCAGAATCTGTTCCAGCAGCAGCATCCAAGTCAATTCCGTCCGTGACAGCCCCGTTGCCCTCAGGATTCCAAATTGCACCGTTCTCTGCGATAAAGCAAAAAACCAGAAGAGAATATAGCCAATCAGGGAGATGAAAATGGAAACCAAGAAACCTAGACTTAAGACGCCAAACAGCCCCCCACGGGATGGATGCTTGGCTTGCCGGATCATCTCGGAACGGTAGTCATCTATCGAAACGAGGTAGATCCCTTTATCCGCCAATTCTTTTACCATATCTGCCACACTTCCGTCCGGAGCCACTTTCACCCAAACATTGTAAGGTTCCATCGAAATGTTATCCATCAGATAGTCCAAATTTACAATGAAGAACGGAGCTTGATCCGGATAGAGTGTAGGCCAATAGGGAGCCCCATAGTAGAGAACAAAGTCAACCGGCTGCTGCTTGATCACCAGCGTTACCACTGTGCCCGGCTCCAGACCATACTTCTCCATAAATTTGCTTGAAGCGATCATCGCCGCTTCATTCTCACCCAATAATTTCAAATAATTAAACGGATGTGTGGGATAAAGATCCCGTTTAAAATAGGCCACTTTGGCATAATCGACATTATCAATCGCCATTACATTTCCTTGGCCAAGCCCTTTATTTCCCACAGCGATGCTCACTTTGCTGGTAAAAACCCGTGCTACTCCTTCTGCCCCCTTCAGGTTCCGGAATACTTCAAAAGGAGGTTCCACATAATGGACCGGGAGATTGCTCATATCCGGTGGCCCGCCTTGACCTCCCTGACCTCCCTGACCGCCTTGGTTGCCTTGATTCCCCTGATTGCCCTGATTATTGTAAAAATCCCTTAGATCATTGGGGTCGACTCTGGTTTCCCATTGTGCTTGCATTACAACGTCGGTTCCAAATTGATAGAGCGAACGTTCCGTCGAATTAAGGTCGATGGTGCGCGCAGAAGAGGCACTATAGACGCCGAGACCAAGAGTTAATGAGAGCAGCAGCATAACCGCATGGTACTGCTTGGGTGACCGCGATAATTGGGTCATCGTCAGATAAAGAGGAATGCTTCTAAATCTCTTGGTGATGAGATGGATCAGCTTAAGTATCCATGGGAAGATCCGAATAAACAACAATCCGCAGGCAAACAGGAAGATTGCCGGGACAAAGAACAGCAGCGGTTCCACCTGCAATTGATCCGAACTTAATCCTGTCGTAATCAGAGTAACTTTCCTCTGCTGGAACAGATACCAGCCGTAAGCTGCAATCCCAAATAAGATTACGTCCAGAAAGAGCTTCTGCCACAATGGGCTCTTAGCTACTCTGGCCATCTCTTGCTTGTGGTTCACAATGCTTTTGCGGGCGTAGCTAAGCGCCGGTATGATACTGGCAAGAAGTGCGAGTATCACTGCAAGAACAGCGTAGAGTATAACCTCGAATGTGACGTCAATCGTAACCGCCTTACGATTGACAAAATTTAAGAAACCAGTTGTGGAGCCTAAGCTTTTAGCCATCAGATAACCTAAAAGCGGGCCAATCACAAGGGAGATTGCTCCCAACAACAATCCCTCGATTAAATAGATCCAGAATATTTGCAACGAACTTCCACCGCGACTGCGCAGCACGGCGATATCCCCACGCTGTCGTTCAAGCGATTGCCGGGCATTCATGGCGATAAAGTAAAAAACCAGTACAAGAATAGGTGCAGCTAAAGTAAACAAGAGAAGGCTGAGGGATCTGTTTTGTGAATCGAATTTGCCCAATAAGTCAAGGAATGAAATCTCTGTCTTGGTATTGGGCAATACCTTATTCAATTGCACATCTAAATTCTCAAGCCATCTTTTGGCGGTTCGCATCTGTGATGATTGGATATTTTTCAGGTCAAAGGAGTAAAACCAGTTTCCGGTATTTAAAGGAACCCCTTTCCCCAAAACTTCATCCATCATCACACTATCCTTGATAATCAGCATGTTTTTTAAGGCATCCAGCCCTTGGAACCAAAAATAACTCTCGGGATCTTTAGGTTCAAATGCTCCCACTACTTTGATCTTTAGCTCCTTGGGGCCATTGCCGCCTTGAACCGGATAATTGAAGATTGTGCCTACGGGAAAACTATGTATATAGATGCTCTCCTTCGAAACAATCGCTTCTATGACCCCATTTTGAGCTTTATCCGAAAAAAGCTTTCCATCCGTAATCTCGATCTGCTCTTCTATTCCCCCAATCGAAACAACACTCATCTGACGCCGTTTGCTGGGGTCGGCTGTAGAGCCTTCAGCCAGCTTGACCGATTGTGTTTTTAAACTTAGTGAGGGAACATACCATTCAACAGGGAATTCAGCATCTTTCGGAATATTTTCGCCGATATATTTCTGAATAGCCTTTACCTGATCGATATCCGGATATTGGTTGGCAATCGTCTGATAGCGTATCGTAAGCGCTCCGGGCGGGAATCCACCAGTATTATCTTCCAGTTCTTTATAGATCAGATTTTTCAGGGCCCCATTGGTGTACATCGGGATACTTGTGGTAAGCGAGACCGCAATCACCAGTCCAAGAAGCGAACTTAAGGTAAGCCACTTCATGTTCCACATTTTCGTAAATAAAAATCGAAGTATCTGCATCGTTTCTATCTCCCGATTATCGTGATCCCGGCAGAAATCCCGCTTACAATCTCAACTTCTGTAGGCGTGCGAAGGCCCAGTTCCACATCTACTTCACGCTTTCCTTGTTCATCCGTTACGACAACATAATTGCGATCCCCATAGGTGTGCAAAAAAGAGAGAGGAATTTTCACCACGTTCTCTTTCTTTTGCAGAATTACTGAAGCACTGGCAACTGTGCCGCGCTTTACTTCAGCAGGAATATGATCGACAGAGATTAATACCATCTCTTTTCGTTCATCCCTAATTTGATTGCTGCCGCCGCCGTAGTATCCGCCATTGTTGTTATTTTCTTTGTTGGGGGTTGGCATCTTGACAACCTTGCCTTTGAGCGGATCCTTTACGCCATTAATTTGAACGGTTGCCTCTTGGCCGATCGTAATCATCTTCTGTTCATTCTCCGTGAGAGGCACTCCTACCACCAGGTCATTGTTATCCACGAGAAGCATTACGGGATCGTATGCTTTTACCTGATCCCCGCTGTTGTAGTAGAGTGCAGCCACCTGACCGTCAAATGGCGCCACAATCTGCGAGTTTTGCAGTTGGCGAACCAGTTTTTGATGTTCGATCTGCTTCTCCTTGAATGCCGCTTTTGCTTGTTCCTGTTCAATCCGTTCCTCTTCTGTGGTAGGCTCTTCCCTTAATTTTAGAATCAGCTTCTGTTCCTCCAGCTTAAGCATGTTTTCGCTATTTTCAACCCTTAAGTCGAGATCCTTGGTGACCAATTCGGCAAGCACTTGTCCGGCTTTTACATCTTGGCCAGGTTCAACATAGATCTCTTTGATGCGGAAGGTTTCAGATTGCGATTGCCCTCCCCCAGCCTGGCCCTCATCATCCGTGCCTATAAAATAAAGATACTGTTCCGTATTGGAAAAGACTTTGCCAGTACCTTTCGCAGTAAGGACGAGATCTCCTTTAGTTACCGTCATTTCAGGTTTCTTGGAGATCTTGGGCGGTTCTATGACTGGAATATCTTCCTCCTCTGCCTCCTTCGGAAAGATGGCACATCCAGCCGTAAACAGAAAAGCAAATAATAGAATGAATAATACATTGCCAAGCCTATATTTGTTGTAATTGCCCATCCACCATCTCATAGATTGTATCCGCCACCTCCATAATTGCTGGATCGTGGGTAGTCATACAGACTGTAAGCCCCTCACGATCGATTAACCGCTTAAATGTCTCTATCATTTCCATACTCCGTTTACTGTCTAACTCAGCAGTTGGCTCATCTGCTAGAATAATAGAAGGCTTATGTACAAGAGCGCGTGCAATCGCCACCCGCTGCTGCTCACCGCCCGACAGTTCGTATGGACGGTGATCTTTTCGTTTTAACAATCCGACCATGTCCAGAGACTCTTCAATCAGGTCCTTCCACTGTTTGCGCGGAACACCTGCCATGCGCAAGGAGAGCTCCACATTCTCCCATGCGGAAAGGAGCGGCATTAAGGCAAAGGCCTGAAAGATAAAGCCCATTTGGTTCCGTCTGATCTTGGTTCTTTCCGCATCAGACAGAGCATTGATTTTGGTCTCACCGAAATAGACCTCGCCTTCGGTAGGCAAATCAAGACCGCCCATGATATTCAGCAGTGTCGTTTTTCCTGAACCCGACCGTCCTTTTAACATGACCAGGGTTCCGGGATCGATCTTTAGATTTACCCCTTTTAAAATCTTCAATTCTTTTCCACCAACTGGAAAGGTGCGAACCACTCCTCGTACTTCAAATAATGGTTTCTTCGATTTCTCTTGGCTTGCGATTGTTTCTCCCCCCTTATTCCTGTTCTTAATTTAAAGACGATTACAGATCATAAAAAGTTTCAAATATTGCCAAGTTGAATCATAAAAAAGTCGTTTCTATTTTATCATTCCAAATCTATTATCGGTAGCTAATAATTTGGCAAAAATTCTTTATGTATATTTTTCCAAATTCATAATGATACTAAATATAGAACGATCTAGGAAAGGAAAACCGACTTGGCTATTATCCATGCAATCGGCACCTCAAACCCGTCTTATGTCTATACGCAGGATGAAGTAATGGCGTTGACGAAGGAGATCTTCTCCTCTTTCCCAAATTTGGACCGATATTTATCCATTTATAAGAATACGGAAATTAAAAAGCGTCATTTCTGCGTTCCTCTCGATTGGTTTCGGAACCGCCATTCATTTGCTGAAAAAAATAGTCTTTATATTGAACATGCCCTGCATCTGGGAGAGGAAGCTGTCCGGACTTGCCTTGAGCAAAGTGATGTTCTTCCGAAAGAGATTGACCATCTGTTCTTGATCTCCACAACCGGTCTTTCTACGCCCAGTTTAGATGCTCATTTGATCAACCGCCTTAAAATGAAGAATCATATTAAAAGAACTCCCATTTGGGGTTTGGGTTGTGCAGGAGGAGCAGCGGGGATCGCCAAAGCCTATGATTATCTTCAATCCTATCCGGACCAAAAAGTATTAGTAGTGGCGATCGAACTGTGCAGTCTAACATTCATTAACAATGATTTATCAAAAAGCAATATGATCGCCACCTCTCTTTTTGCGGACGGGGCAGTCGCCGCACTTCTCCTGGGTGAACAGGCGGAAAGAAAATATAGAGATAGACCCAGCGCCAAAATGATGGGGACGTTAAGCACCCTGTACCCCAATTCCTTGGAGATGATGGGGTGGGATATACAGGATGAGGGATTAAAGGTGATTTTTTCGCGAGATATCCCTTCCTTTGTAAAGCGCACCATGAAAGAGAATCTGCTGCAATTGCTTAAAAATCATGATATGAAGATATCCGATATTGATCACTATATTCTTCATCCTGGCGGGGCCAAGGTGCTTGATGCCTATGAAGAAGCCATCTCCATAGATCGGGAGAAGACGAGATTTTCCCGTGAAGTGATCGGAGAGTTCGGCAATATGTCCTCTGCTACCGTTCTATTCGTATTGAATAAGTTTTTAGAACATGCCAAGCCTGAAGAATATGGGGTCCTTGCCGCATTAGGTCCAGGCTTTTCATCTGAATTGGCCTTAATAAGGTGGGAGTGATAAGATGCTCTTTTATCTGTTCCTGGTTCTTTTGATCTGCCAACGACTATTTGAATTGCGAATTGCCCGCCATAATCATCGCTGGATTGTAAGCCAAGGCGGTTATGAGGTGGGCAAGGAGCATTATAAGTGGATCGTTCTCTTGCATATCTTCTTCATATGTTCGTTGCTCATCGAATATCTTTATCGCTCACCTTCGCCCCCGCCTTGGTGGTGGCTGCCTATATGGCTCTTCCTTTTGGCACAAGTGGGAAGATATTGGGCGATCCGATCGCTTGGATCTTTCTGGAACACTCGCATCCTTGTTCTTCCCCATGCCCCTCTTGATCTTAAAGGGCCTTACCGATATATTCGCCATCCCAATTATCTGGTGGTGATCATTGAGATTCTCACCTTTCCGCTGATATTTGGACTTTATATAACGGCACTGCTCTTCTCCATTCTTAATCTTTGCATGATTCTTTATCGCATCTCCATAGAAGAGAAGGCACTTGCGGAGGCAACCGCCAGCTATTCAATGATCATGGATAAGCCTAGATTTATGCCTTGGGGCAGGAAGTGGTAAGAATTCCATGCTCAACTACCACTTTTCCTGATTTAATGACCGTATCCACATGGTTGACGCCAAAATGATAAGGGATATATTCCAGATTTTTGCTGTTCCAGAGGACAATATCTGCCTTCTTGCCCACTTCAAGACTGCCTACCTGTTCTCCCCGGTCTATGGCATAGGCGGCATTGATCGTGACTGCAGTTAGTACCTCCTCCGGCCTCATCCGCAAATAGAGCGAAGCGCATGTCATGACGATTTGCATCGATTCAGTTGGCGATGAACCGGGGTTATAATCGGTAGATAGCGCTACCGCTACACCCTCCTCAATCATCTTGCGTGCAGGCGCATATCTTCCTGTGGCCAAATTAAAGGAAGTGGCAGGAAGAAGGACCGCAATCACTCCTCCATTCTTTAAGGACTCAATCCCGGTATCGCCGGTGGCCATCAGATGTTCGGCAGAGGTACACCGCAATTCACCCGCCAATTCCGAACCACCCAACGCCTCAATCTCATCGGCATGGATCTTCAATTTCAATCCGTGCTGACGCGCAGCCAGCAGGATGCGACGGGATTGCTCTACCGTAAAGACTCCACGCTCACAGAAAATGTCGCAAAACTCGGCAAGCCCCTCGCTGGCAATTACGGGAATCATCTCCTCAATAATCAGATCCACATACCTGTCCGGATTGCTTTTATATTCATCAGGAACGGCATGGGCACCCATAAAGGTATGAACCAGATCGATCGGATGTTCTTGGTCTAATCGATGTGCAACGCGCAACTGCTTCCGTTCCGCCTCCAGACTTAATCCATAGCCGCTCTTTGCCTCCACCGTCGTTGTTCCATGCAGAAGCATCCGGTTCAGGCTGGCATAGGCTTGCGCATAAAGCTCTTCTTCACTCGCCTTACGCGTTGCGCGAACGGTGCTCAGAATTCCCCCGCCTTGAGCAAGAATCTCCAGATAGGGTACTCCTTCTATTTTAAGCGCAAGTTCGTGCTCCCTTGATCCGCCATGAACCAGATGCGTATGGGGATCTACAAGTCCGGGAGTAACCAATCTGCCATTGGCATCAATCGTTCTTGCAGGATTGGCTCCCTTAATCTGTTGCAAAACGTCCTCCTCTCTGCCCACTGCCACGATTTTGCCATTGGCGACGGCGATAGCAGCTTCTTCAATTTCTCCAATCTCCCGCATCTCTTTCCCAATACGCGCGCGTTTAGGCCCTGCTAAGGTCAGGCACTTGCCGATATTGGTGATCAAGAGATCAACGGTTTTTACATCACTCATCATGATCCACCTCATCCTAATGGCACTCGACTCCCATAAGTTGTCCTTAGGGAGTCGCAAAGCATCATCATCTGTTTTTCTTCTATCCAATTAAATCGGTAATCAACATAATCCAATACGCGGCGGGGACAAGAAGCAACTGTGCGATTAATGTTCCCAGCAACCTCGACAAGGTGAGAGTCGCTACCATCTTATTAATCAGCGCGGGATCTTTGCGGCCATGAAGCACATCATCCGTAAGCAAGGCCACCTTGGGATCGACGAAAAGCACCAGCAGAATCGTAGCGATGCCATTGATCAGCCCCGAGGAGTTCATCGCAGCCGAGCTATGTTCCGGAATAAGCAACGAGGCGTAAAGCGCCGCCAAAACGCCCACGGTATAGATCGCACTCACAATGATGTTAATCAGAAGCAACCGCTTGGGAACTCCGCCCATCCGCACACGCGCCAACATCCACCAGCGCGGCGAACGCACATGCTGTTTAGCTTGCCGGAGCTTCTGAATGGTAGCGATGTTCTTTAACATCTGAGGAACCGAACCCGCCTGCTCCAAATGAATGATGGCGCGCGCAAAAATAAATACAAAGGTGGGAATCAACAGAGCTCCCAGTATGGTTCCCAGCGATGCGGAACCTATAATGATGCGGAACTGGTCTTTTACGAGATGCAAATTCTCCGTACGTTTCGCTTCGTCGATCAGGCTGCCGGCAAAAGGGGCTTGAATCATATTGGCGGTTCGCGATACGATCACCAGAATATTAAAGAGCGAAAGCGCCGTGGCAAGCCGTGCTGTTCTGACTCCCGCAATCCGGACGGAATAGGAGAGCGTCTCAATCATATGAATGGTAGCTGTAAATAAACAGATGATGATAAGTTTTTCGATCAAATTGGAGACCCCATTTTTATTTTAATCTCTCATCATTGGAATGCGAACACCGTGCCGCTTGGCAAATTCCTTCGCCGATTCATAACCTGCATCGACATGCCGAATAATCCCCATTCCCGGATCGGTCGTCAGTACCCTCTCCAAGCGTCTTGCCGCATCCTCCGTGCCATCCGCTACGACCACCATTCCGGCATGCAGGGAGTAGCCCATACCGACACCGCCGCCGTGATGGAAAGAAACCCAAGTAGCACCTGCTGCGGTATTGATTAAGGCATTAAGAATCGCCCAGTCACCGATTGCATCGCTACCGTCCTTCATGCCCTCGGTCTCCCGATTGGGGGATGCCACTGAACCGCAGTCCAGATGATCGCGTCCAATTACAATCGGCGCTTTTAATTCACCGCGTTTAACCATCTCGTTAAGAGCAAGGCCAAACTTTGCCCGTTCGCCATAACCTAACCAGCAGATGCGCGCAGGAAGCCCCTGAAAGGCAACCTTCTCCGCAGCCATTGTAATCCATCGGCTCAGATGCTGATTCTCGGGGAAGAGCTTAAGCACAAGCTGATCGGTCTTATAGATATCTTCGGGATCGCCCGATAATGCAACCCAGCGGAAAGGCCCTTTTCCTTCGCAGAAAAGAGGCCGAATATATGCAGGCACAAAGCCGGGGAAGTTGAAGGCATCCTTCACCCCCTGATCAAAAGCGACCTGGCGAATGTTATTGCCGTAATCAAAGACGACGGAACCCGCTTTCTGTAAATCTAACATAGCACGAACATGGACTGCAATGCTCTCCTTAGACAGCCGTTCATATTCGACAGGATTGGATTGGCGTAAATCGAGCGCATCTGCCAAGGAGTAGCCCATCGGCACATATCCATTGAGCGGATCGTGCGCGGAAGTCTGGTCCGTTACAAAGTCGGGGGTGATCTTCCTGCGCACCAATTCGGAATAAACCTCTGCCGCATTGCCCAGCAATCCAATCGAGAGGGGCTCGCCTCTCTCTACCGCCTTTTGCACCAGTTTAAGTGCTTCATCCAAGTCAGTGGCCATCATATCTAAGTAACGCGTCTCAATTCTGCGTTGAATGCGGCTTTCATCCACTTCTACCGCCAGTACAACCCCTTCGTTCATCGTAACGGCTAAAGGTTGGGCACCGCCCATACCGCCCAGTCCAGCCGTCAGTACCCACTTCCCTTTCAGAGAAGGGAGTCCCGCCTGCCGAGCAGCCTCCGCGAAGGTCTCATAGGTTCCTTGCAGAATTCCCTGTGTACCGATGTAAATCCAGGAGCCGGCCGTCATCTGGCCGTACATGATCAGTCCCTTCCGATCCAACTCGCGAAATGTTTCCCAATTGGCCCAAGCGGGAACCAGCACCGAATTGGAGAGCAGAACGCGGGGTGCATCTTGATGCGTGCGAAAGATCCCTACCGGTTTCCCTGACTGAACCAACAGGGTCTCATCCTCTTCCAATTCCTTTAATGCTTCCACAATCGCGTCGAATGCCTCCCAATTGCGCGCCGCTTTGCCAATTCCGCCATAAACGACCAACTCCTCGGGTCGTTCAGCCACCTCCGGATCAAGATTATTCATAATCATACGCAGAGGCGCCTCTTGCAGCCATCCCTTCGCATGCAGTTCCGTGCCTCTTGGTGCGCGAATTACTCTCTTGTCACTCATGCTATCACTACTCCCATCATCCTCTATTTTTTCGTTTTGCATACCCGGTTAAGAAATGCAACATCACATAAGCAGCCGTTCGTACCGTTGATTGCCGTATGTCCTGCATCGGATCGACGCAGACAAGGTCAAATCCTCTCACCTTATCCCATTCACCCAAAATCGTGACCGCCTCCATCAGATCCCATGAGCTCATTCCAGCCGCCACCACTGCCGCAGCACCTGGGGCATAGGCTTGATCTAATACGTCGATATCTACCGTCACATAGATCGCCTCGGTATCCTTAGACAGAATGGAGATTGCTTCCTCCATTATCGCCTCAATTCCCCTACGATGTACCTCCCTGCTTGTGAAGAAGGTAATCCCCTTCTCATCCACATAATCGCGATAAGCTTTCGAATTGGTAAAGTTATGGAGACCGATCTGCACGATGTTCTGCCCTTCCAGCGTGCCTGACTCTAACAGGCCGCGAATCGGCGTACCGTTGCTGGGACCGCCATCCTCCAAATTGCGGACATCGAAATGGGAGTCAAATTGTATCAATCCGATCTTCCCTTGGAAACGCTTACGAAAGGCTTTGACAGAAGGACATGTGATGGAATGATCGCCGCCAATCACCATAGGGAAAATCTCCGGATGCTCCACTGCAAGCTCGGTAAGACCATCTTCGATATTTTGATGCGACTGTACCACATCGGTAATGTGCATAGGGATATCACCGAGGTCGCGCACAGCCAAGCTGGTTAAATCAATATCCTCATCCAAGTTGTAGGTAGTTAAAGTAGGAAAAAGCAGGCGCAGTTGATTGGGCGTGCCAAATGCTCCCGAGAAGCTGATCGCCGCTTTGGATAATGGCGCCCCGATGATCCCTATCTCAATCGGCTCAACTCCATCCCAGGGCGTAATCCATTGATTCACCTTGGTTTCAAAGCGATCGCGCCAATTGGAACGACGAATGATCTCAGGCGGATTTATCTTCTTAAATGGTCTCTCCATACCGTGAATCTCCTCTCCAATGTAGTCCTACTTTATATAATATCTGTAGTGACAATATGGACGCAATGGTATAAACTAATGAAGTAAAGCAAACCGTTGCAAGAGGCTGGGATTATGATCAAAAGCAAACATCAAATTCGAAACAGAAGGAATAATAGGAGTATAAATTTTTTCATTCGCAATATTCGGGGATTTGCATCAGCAAATCCCTTTTTCATTTGTTCTTTTCTTTGATAAAGGAGGAAAGTGATCGATGAACAAAGAAAGAGAAACTTATTTTATTGGTGGCGATGGATTGCGTCTTCAAGATTTAAAAGCAATCATGGATGGAACTGTAGAGGTAAAGCTATCTCCAAATTGTATAGAAAAAATCAATTTTTCGCGTAATTTTGTTCAGCAGTTGGTTCAAGATGGAAAGCGCGTATATGGGATCACAACGGGATTTGGCAAGTTTAGCGATGTGGTGATTCCCCAAAAAGAGACAATGGAACTGCAAGAGAATCTGATTAAAAGCCATGCCTGTGGTGTCGGAGAACCCTTGCCGGAACCAATTGTTCGGGCCATGATGGTCCTCCGCGCCAATGCGCTGGCCAAGGGCTATTCCGGCGTCCGCCTCTCTACCATCGAGTTGTTGCTTGATATGCTCAACCATGGCATTCACCCCGTCATCCCGGAACAGGGCTCACTTGGCGCAAGCGGTGATCTTGCTCCACTCTCCCACATGGTACTGCCCATGTTAGGCAAAGGAGAGGTCACATACCAAGGAGTCCGCATGCCAAGCAGCGAGGCATTAAGCAAAGCAGGATTAAAACCGATCCAACTGATAGAAAAAGAGGGACTGGCCTTAATCAACGGAACACAGGCGATGACGGGAATTGCGGGTTATGCTTGGCATCATATTGAACAGATCATCCACTATGCCGATCTGATAAGCGCATTGACAGTAGAAGCGCTGCATGGGATTCCGAAAGCTTATCATTCCTTGGTTCAGCAAGTCCGTCCCCATCCGGGTCAGATCGAGACAGCCAAAAAACTGCTTCTCTACTTAGAAGGAAGCAAAGAGGTTTCAGAGCCTGGACAGCTCCGCGTGCAGGACCCCTATACCCTGCGCTGCATTCCTCAAGTGCATGGAGCCACCAAAGATGCTTTTTCCTATTTCACCCAAGTTTTATCGATTGAGATCAACTCGGCAACTGATAATCCGCTCATCTTTGCCGAAGAGGATGAGGTAATTTCGGGAGGAAACTTCCACGGACAGCCTGTAGCCTTTGCCGCAGATTTTATGGGTATCGCATTATCTGAGTTGGCCAATATCTCTGAGCGCAGAATCGAACGATTGGTGAATCCCGCCTTAAGCGGATTGCCCGCCTTTCTTACCAGACATGGCGGACTCCATTCAGGAATGATGATCGCTCAATATACCGCAGCCTCATTGGTATCGGAAAATAAGGTGCTCGCCCATCCGGCCAGCGTCGATTCGATCCCCTCATCAGCCAATCAAGAGGATCACGTCAGCATGGGAACCATAGGCGCGCGAAAATTGGTCAAGATTATGGAGAACGTCTATCATGTATTGGCGATTGAATGGCTTTGCGCAGCACAGGGAGTCGAATTTGGCAGCAAACGGCTGGGAAAAGGGACAACGATTGCTTATGAACTGCTACGTTCCAGCATACCTCCTTTAGATGAAGACCGAATCTTGCATGAAGATATAATCATGGCAAAAAAACTTTTAAAGAGCGGAGAGTTAAAGAGGGAAATCGAATCTGCGATGAAGTGAGACGCAATCCATAACGAAGGATGAACGATGAGGATGAGAATACGTATTTTTATTTTAATTGGCCTATTATTGCTTACAGGGTGTAATCAAACTCAACCGCATTTCAGCGATACAAAAGCAACAAATAACCCAACAGCAAGAGAAATTCTCACCGAAAATCCCAATGCAGACATTTTTCAGCTTGAAGGAATCGTATATGTAAATGCTAGTAACATTGAATGGGTACAATAAGAAGTGCTAACACTCGGAGAGAAAGTTGGAACAATTACCAAGCGAAATAAAGATGCGATGACTTTTGAAAACGGTATGGCGACTCATCTTCCTGTTGGAACAGAAATATTTCGACCAATGGAAAAAAGCGGGGCAATATTAATTGTAAAATTAAACGGGTATGAAATTAGGTATCTTGGTTTAATCGAGGGTTGATTCAGCAATCCAAAATATTTGGCAACAAAAGATAGACTTACCTTAACTCGATGGTAGAGAGCGGTAAGTCTATCTATTCTTTCAATGAATCCTCACATCACGCCTCAGATCTCACAAGCTTACGCTGAAAGATGATAAAAATGGGCAAAGGAATGATAATCCAGCCCAAGCTTTTGATCAAACCGTTTTGGGCTCTTCTTTTCTCCCTCTTTTGATACTCTTCTTTCATTTGATTGTACTGTTGCAGCATCTCACTTTCGCTGATGGATAACTCACGATCCTTCACCATCATCTTATACTCCTCAAAGGACTGGTAATAGACGGGAGGAGAAAGAAGGTCAGCTAGATTCATAAAGATGCTCACTCCTCCGCCAATCGACATCATCAAGGTAGCAAATAGAACAAGGTAAATATAGATTTTTTTTATCATGCTTTGCTCTCCTTTCAAGATAAATTTATTTCATAAGCAGAGCTTATGGCATTCTATCGAGCGCAGGAGCAAGTTGAAGTGATAATGTCATCAGCCAGACGATGACAGCAACCAAGCCAAAATAAGAGAGGCCGTATTTAAGACGAGTACGCGCAGTCACCTGGTAATAGCGGTCCTCCTTGATGATTTGGAACTCCGCGCTCGGTACATATTCGATCTGAATATTTACGACTACATATTCTTCCTGAACCTCTTTTGTACCCGTCAGATGAACGCCCGATACATTTCCGTTCGGAAAGTCGATTCTCCCCATAAGACCAACTCCGGGCAGAATAAGGTCTAGAACGGTTCTCTTCTCATCCAATAGCGAATGGTGAATAAAATCTAATGCACGTCGATGTTCAGGGCCTGGGATGGGCAGATAATTGGAGAGAAAGAACTGCCGGTCTACCTTAACCATTGTATTTACTTGCTTTGTTTTACTTTTTCTACCACGAACATAAATCTGATACAGTTCCCACGCAAACATCAACCAAAAGATAAGCAGGATGAATGCCCCAAGGTAAATAATCACAAATAGTCCAACAATCAGACCAACTACCCATAGCCAGCGTGAGATTGCAGTTACAATCCGGCCTCCATCAAGAGGATGAATGGGAAGCAGATTGATCAAATTGATAAATAAACCTGTCCATGCGATCGCAAAGAGTGCCTCATATTGCGTAACAACCCCTAAGATTAGAGCGCCAACAGCGCCTAAACTGCCGAGCAGAGGCCCGCCGATCGCAATGTATGCTTCTGTCTCTGCATCCTGTGGCTGCTTTTTCATCATTACCAGTGCCCCCAGAAAAGGGATAAAAGCAGGAGCCGAGACGGGCAATCCCTTACGTTTTGCCGCCCAGACGTGACCCATCTCATGTATGAAAATCATTAACACCAGCCCGACGGCAAATGACCATGGATAGATAAGCGCATATGTTCCAACCATGAGCAGCATGCTCCAGACGGTGCCGCCGGCCTTACCCAGCTTTAGCAATTTTATAAATAAAGGAAGGATAACCTTCAGCTTTCCTCCTAATGTAAGCAGCAGAGCCCCAATCGCGCCCAATATCCCCCATTTTTTCTTACTTCGTTCTTTCTCTAAAGAATGATTCTCCATCTATAATACCCCCCCACCATTTTTCTCTGCCTCCATTATATACTATTAAATATAAAAAGCGCATATCTCATTTGAGAATGCGCGATTTTGACTCACTTTTATCCCTTTACTTATGACTGGTTTCCACAATGGGGATTAAGATCTTAAATTCCGGCTCTGTTGAATAAGGATCTTGTTCGATCGGATATTCCTCGTAATGAGCAAGATCTCCTTCATAAAGGGAGTAACCCATGCCCGCAATCCATTCATAAATGTTCTTATAGGATCGTTCGATCTCCTGTCCTCTGATATGTTGGCATGTTGCATAGGTTAGGGATGGAACCGAGATAGCTACCATCCCCTCGGGAATTTTATCCACTTCTCCCACCTCAACCACCGAATAATGCGTAAATCCGTCAGGCCTCATATGATACGATAATCCCAGCAAGAATTTCGGATTGATCACATGTTCAATCTCGTGCAGCCGATCCTGCATCTCTTTCATCACCTTGCGGATTCCTCCCGCTCCTGCTTCTGCAAATGTTCCCTCCCATCTGATTCCAACTGCATGAAAAGCTGGCTTGGTCACAATCTTTGCCTCAAAGGTAGTTGTCATCTCTTTTCCCTCCATTTATAATCATTTCAAACGCTATGGCTTAATCTTAACATGATATAATGACAGAAGCTGTCACATTAATGAGAAGTGTGTGATTTTTTTCATGACAAAAACGACGAGATTAATAGAACTGTTATTATCTATACAAAATAAGAAGAAATTTACCGTTGATGAGCTTGCGGCAGAATTCAACGTATCCTATCGGACGATGTTGCGCTATTTGCAGGAATTAAGCGGGTTAGGGGTACCCCTTTATTCCGAAGTGGGAAAACATGGAGGTTATTATCTCCTGCAGTCTGAGCAGCAGAAAAAATCTCGCCTTCCCGGTCAACAGTCCCGTATCGGAAAAACCGTGATAAAACCTGAGTTTCAACTGGTGGGCATCGACTTTGAAGCGCCATTTACAGCCATAAGTCTCGCCAACATCTTTATACCGCGGCTCTGGTCCGAGCTTCTTCAACGGGCAAATGAGATTCCATATAAGATGAATGAAGGTACGTGGATCGGAATTGTACAAAATCGCAAGAAAGATTATATGTATATGGCAGGCGTGGAAGTTACCCAACTCGGTCAGATTCCGCATGGGATGAAAAGCATGACCGTTCCCACCCAACAGTATCTAGTTTTCACCCATCAGGGACGTCGTGAAAGAGAAGGGATGGATCATACCTATTTTTACGCTTTGGAACGGATACGCAAAGAAGGATTGGCATTTAACATCAATGCCTATTGCCTGGAAGTATACAAAAAAGATCCCCTTCCACTAAACAATGAATTTGACTTTTACCTCCCGATTTTATAACCTCATGTCCCGTCTCTCTGCCTACAGAATTCATATTTGAGCGGCCCTCATTTTTCGGGGGCTTATTTGCATTGGTCTTCCTTTTTATATTGAAATATCAGGTCTACTGTGATACCTTTAACCTAAAGACCCATAAATTCATACTATACCGATAGGATTAATATATATTTACGTGGAGGATAAGAGCATGGGAAGAGAATTTATTGAACTGTTCGAGCAATGGGCAGCATCCTATAATCAATCTGTCTCCGGAGAGGACGAAGAATATAAAGAGGTATTTGAAGACTATGACAATATCCTGGAAGCGGTGGCATCAAGATCATATGGCACCGTAATCGAATTTGGCGTTGGAACTGGAAATTTAACGGAAAAACTGATTCGATTCGGCCGAAAGGTATATGGCATCGAGCCTTCCAAAGCAATGCGGGAAATCGCCAAAGAGCGTTATCCGGATTTGATCCTTCTTGATGGAGATTTTCTGCAATTTCCCAAAATCCCCGAACCTGTGGATTCAATTGTGAGCACCTACGCATTTCATCATCTGACCGATGAAGAGAAGAATCTGGCTATTCAAAACTATAGCCATTTATTAGAAAAAAATGGTAAGATAATATTTGCAGATACCGCATTTCGGGATGAAGAGGATCGCAACCAGCTTCATGAGTATGTAAAAAAGCAGGGATATCGCCACTTGCTTCAGGATTTGGAAAGAGAATATTACACAACGATCGGAACATTGGATGAAATATTCCGTAAAAATAACTTTGATGTCTCATTTAAAAAACTGAACCGCTATGTCTGGTTAATCGATGCAACGAAGAATTGACGGCATATCTATCGTAAAGATTTCGCAAAGGAGCTAATCGATCATGGATAAAAAAATGAATGTGGAAAGCTTTAACCTTGATCATACCAAAGTGGCAGCGCCTTATGTACGCCTTGCCGGGATTAAGAAAGGGATCAATGGTGATGAAGTATATAAGTATGATATCCGTTTTTGCCAGCCGAATAAAGAACATATGGAGATGCCGAGCTTACATTCGTTGGAACACCTGATGGCTGAAAATATCCGCAACCATCTCTCTTGCGTAGTGGATCTCAGCCCCATGGGCTGCCAAACCGGATTTTACCTGTCGGTGATCAATCATGATAACTACGAGGAGATTTTAGAGGTTTTGGCGAAGACATTAAAGGATGTCTTAGCGGCAGAAGAGGTACCTGCTTGCAATGAGGTACAATGCGGCTGGGCTGCCAATCACAGTCTGGAAGGGGCAAAAGCAATCGCCGCAAAAATGCTCGCGAAGAAAGATGAGTGGAGACAAGTATTTGCTTAAAGATAAGGGGTAATAAGGCATGGCTATTTATCGTAATGTGCATGAGTTGATTGGGAATACCCCGCTCATGGAGTTGACGCAATTTGACCTGCCCAATCAGGTGAGGCTCTTTGCCAAACTTGAATTTATGAATCCGGGCGGGAGCGTAAAAGACCGGCTTGGACTAGAATTGCTGGATGAAGCATTTCGCTCCGGAAAGCTTAAGACGGGCGGCACGCTGATCGAACCGACTGCAGGCAATACAGGAATCGGCCTTGCGCTTGCCGCAATTAATAAAGGGATACGCGTGCTCTTTGTCGTCCCGGAAAAATTTAGCATGGAAAAACAAGAACTTATGAAAGCCCTCGGCGCCGAGATCATTCATACCCCTACAGCGTTAGGAATGAAAGGGGCGATTGAGAAAACAAAGGAATTGCTTAAGGAAATCCCTAATTCCTATTCACCTGCGCAATTCTCCAACCCTGCCAATCCGCTTACCTACTATAAAACACTCGGTCCGGAAATTTGGGGAGAGCTGGAGGGCAAAGTGGACATATTCGTGGCTGGAGCAGGATCTGGCGGAACATTTATGGGAACGGCGCGTTTTCTTAAAGAGCAAAACCCCAATGTGAAAACCGTTATCGTTGAGCCAGAAGGATCAATTTTAAACGGCGGTGAAGCGGGCCCTCATAAAACAGAGGGAATCGGCATGGAGTTTCTTCCCGATTACATGGATCCCAGCTACTTTGATGCCATTCATACCATCAGAGATCAGGATGCATTTAATCGCGTAAAGGAACTGGCACAAAAAGAAGGGTTATTGGTTGGCAGTTCATCGGGTGCAGCCCTGCATGCGGCCCTGATCGAAGCCGTCCAGGCACCTACTGGCGCTCATATTGTTACCATTTTCCCCGACAGCAGTGAACGATATCTTAGCAAAAAGATTTACCAGGGAGGCATTTGAAATTACATGAAACGGAAAACAAAATTGATCCATGGCGGCATATCGGGTGATCTACATACGGGTGCCGTATCGGTGCCCATCTATCAGGTAAGCACCTACAAACAAGAGGGGGTCGGGGTTCACAAAGGATATGAATATTCACGTACAGGCAACCCGACTCGCTTTGCATTGGAGGAGCTGATCAAAGATCTGGAAGAAGGAAGACGCGGATTTGCCTTTGGTTCCGGTATGGCAGCCATTACAGCGGTAATGATGCTCTTTAATTCGGGCGATCATGTGATTTTAACCGATGATGTCTATGGCGGAACCTATCGTATCATGACAAGAGTGCTAAACCGGCTGGGCATCGAATCGACCTTTGTCGATACTACGGATTTAAACAGGGTGGAAGAAGCCATTCAGCCAAATACCAAGGCCATTTATATCGAAACGCCCACCAATCCTCTCTTAAAGGTGACCGACATCGCAGCCACTGCAAAGCTGGCCAAACAGCATCAGCTCTACTTGATCGTCGATAATACCTTTAACACTCCATATTGGCAAAATCCGCTTCGATTGGGTGCGGATATCGTCCTTCACTCCGCAACCAAATATCTTGGCGGACATAGTGATGTTGTAGCGGGACTGGTGGTGGTAAACGATGATCGCTTGGCGACCGATCTTCATTTCGTGCAGAACTCCACAGGCGGTATCCTCGGCCCGCAGGATTCCTGGCTCCTGATCCGTGGAATCAAAACGCTGGGACTCCGTATGGAAGCCCATGAGGCAAACGCACGACAAATCGCCGACTTTCTCGTAAAGCATCCCAGCGTAAAAAAAGTTTACTATCCGGGACTTGAGAGCCATCCGCAACACGAGATCGCCAAGCGCCAATCGGCGGGTTTTGGCGGCATGCTCTCCTTTGATGTCGGAAGCGGAGAGAAAGCTGCTGAAATACTAAAAAAGGTGAAATACTTTACATTGGCTGAGAGCCTGGGAGCTGTTGAAAGCCTGATCTCAGTTCCAGCCCGGATGACTCATGCATCCATTCCGAAAGATAGGCGTGAGGAGCTTGGCATCACCGACGGCTTGATCAGAATTTCCGTAGGGATTGAAGATGCGGAAGATTTAATCGAAGATCTGGCAAATGCTTTAGATTAAAAAGTGATAAAAGCGGTATAACGAAGATTACGGGAGACCACAGTCTGATTCATTCAGATCGTGGTCTTTTGCATTTATCGTCAAGAATCGGCAATCTCCTATTTTTTCTACTAAATTATTTCTCTCAAGGTATGATAAAAAATTACACTATGATAATATATAAAAAGTAACGATATATTAAATTACCAAAATGTAAATTGATCAACACTTTTTTAGGGGAATATCTAAATGACGATGGAAATCTCTTCCTATAATTTGGAACAATTACAGGTGTCCAGATCACTTCTGGATCATATGACAGATGCTGTCTACATCGTAGGGATTGAAGGAAACATCATCTATGTGAACAGCTCTTTTGAAAAGATGTTTGGCTGGAGCCATCAAGAGGTGGCGGCTGATCCTTTTTGCATGATTCCTGACCATCTATTAGAGATAGAAATGAGAGTATTTGAAGAGATTCGTACAGGAAAACGGATAGAGGGGTATGAAACGATCCGAAAGCGAAAAGATGGCACATTTTTTCTGGTAACATTAGCTTCCTTCTCCATATGTGACCCGAATGGTGTCATGATTGGCAGTTTAGTCCTTGTTAAAAAAAATGCGACATTCTTAAGAAGAAAAGATCCGTTCAGCGAAATCGAGCCCAATTATCAAAAACTGATCCAAACCACATACGATATTATCAGTCTTTATGACATCAATCTGAATAAACTGATGGTCTCTCCCTCCATCGAATATCATACGGGCTTTACCCCAGAAGAATTTATGACGTTAGATTCTCTCGAACTGATCCATCCGGAGGATATGAAAACGATCAACCATGTGATCGAGAAAATAAAAGTGGAGAAAAGAACGGTAGAGATGGTCTATAGAGCAAGGCATAAGCTGGATCGTTGGATCTATATAGAGGGAAGGGCTGTTCCTATTCTTAATGAAAATCTGGAAGTGGAAAAGATTCTGCTGGTATGCCGGAATATTACCGAACAGAAGGAAGCGGAGGAAGCACTGAAGCAGAGTGAGCTCAGATATCGAATCATTGCGGAGAACACGCTCGACCTGATTACGGTGATTGATACATTCGGGAAAACCATCTATGTCTCCCCCTCCCACAAGAAAGTGCTGGGCTATGATCCAATCGAATGGGAGAATGTGAGATTTAAACTGATCCATCCGGAGGATCAATATCTCTATAACGAGAAATTATCCAACATGATTCGCACCCAAGAACCATCTTCACTTGAATATCGTTTCCAACATGCGAACGGGGAATGGCTCTATCTCGAATCTAAGGGGGTACCCTTTTTCTCTTCAGATGGGACCATCAAGGGATGCGTCATTATTACGCGGGACATTACGAAGCGAAAGCAGAGCGAGGAACTTCTGCGCAAAACTGAAAAGCTCTTCCTCATTGGTCAACTTGCTGCCGGGATAGCACATGAGATCAGAAATCCGCTCACCGTTTTAAAAGGCTTTATTCAATTCTTCAGGCCCCAGTTAAAAATGCATGAGGATATTGTAAACCTAATGCTCGATGAACTAGAACGGATCAATTACATTGTAAGTGAACTGTTGATATTATCGAAACCGCAGCCTCTCGAAGTGAAAAAAGTACCTTTACATAAAATTTTGGAGCATGTAATTACCTTATTAGGATCTGAAGCTGCGCTAAGAAACATCCAGATTATCAAAGAATATACGGACGATGCCATCTATATTGAATGCGACGAAAATCAAATGAAGCAAGTCATTATCAATATTCTGAAGAATGCGATGGAAGCTATTTCCGATCATGGGGAAATCCGTATCGCAACAAAAGTATTAGCCGGTAAGGAGGTGCTCATTTCACTTACGGATAACGGTTGCGGAATTCCTGAGGATTTTATTGCCAAATTGGGTGAACCCTTCTTCACGACCAAAGAGAAAGGGACAGGCCTGGGGTTAATGATCAGCCATAAAATCATTAAGGAGCACGGAGGCACAATGAATTTCATCAGTAAACTGTTTGAAGGGACAACTGTGGAAATAAAATTGCCGATTAGAAAATAACCCACCCGGCTTAAGACCACCCCAAAAAGTGAAGTAACGCTTTGCAGCTTATTCCGAGTACTTTTTTGGGGCCCCGGATCTGCGCTGCGCCGGGCGGGGGCCCCAAGCTTTCTTACATAGCTTTATCGCTTTAAAGAAATTAAAGTTTCTTAATCTATTAAATAAAGAAGAGGGACGGGCCCTCCTCTCTCCTACTCTTCTTCTTTTTTGGCCTGCTCGAAATCTGTTTTAACACGATGGAGCAGTTCATAATCGGTGAGTAAGCGATGTCCGGTTAAGGCAAGCGCCTTGGCTCCCACGATCAGCGCGCGATCTCCCTCTGGCGATGCCGCCGCTTCACGAAATTCCACGGTATGTCCTACCAGATTATCCGGGCCGATCTTGATATAGGGATGAGCCGTCGGAACCACATGGCTCACATTTCCCGCATCGGTAGAGCCAATGCCTGTACGCTCTTCGCGCACGACCTCCTCGCCCAGCAATTCCAGTTCTTCAGCCAATACGGAATCAATGGTGCGATTTATGATAAAGTTATGGACTTCATTCTGAAATCTCTCAATTTTTACCGTACTGCCTGTGGCCAGCGCTGCGCCCTCTGCCACTTTACGCACCTTGGCCGATACCTCCTCACAGCGCTTCCAGGTTTTGGCGCGAATGAAGAAACGGGCCGCTGCATATTCCGGAATAATATTGGGAGCATCCCCTCCATGCGTAATGATGCCATGAATCCGCACATCCGTCGGCAATTGTTGGCGCAATGCATTAATTCCGTTAAACAATTGAATGACGGCATCAAGCGCATTAATCCCTTGTTCCGGAGAAGCGGAAGCATGGGCGGCCTTACCGTAGAAATGAAAGTCAAGAGGATCTACGGCCAGGGTAGGTCCTGACAATCCCGTCTGCCGGCTGGGATGAATCATCAGAGCAGCATCTACCCCTTCAAACAAGCCATGTTTCACAAAACTTCCCTTAGCGCTGCCATTGGGACCGCCCTCTTCTGCGGGAGTTCCAAAAACGATTACCTCTCCCCCTGTCTCTTCAAGCACTTCGGCCAAAGCAATACCGGCCGCCACACTGGTTGTGCCAATGATGTTATGCCCGCAGGCATGTCCCAAACCGGGCAAGGCGTCATATTCGGCCAGAAAGCCGATAACCGGGCCGCTTTTTGCAGAGGCTTTGCGTGCCACAAACCCCGTTTCATGCCCTGCTACATTGCGTTTTACATCAAAACCGGCTTTCTCAAGAATCTCAGTCAAAAGTTGCGATGCGAAGAACTCCTGATTGCCAATTTCGGGATTGGCATGGATTCGATGACTGGTTTCAAAATAGAGATCTTTTGCAGCTTCAATATTTTCGATAATCCTTTTTCTTTGTTCTGCGCTTGTGACCGTCATCTTTTCATCCTCCTTTTATGCGTTTATCTTTATTTAATCACTGCCTGAAGTTCTTCAATTGGGATATCAACCACAATTGCGCCGCCATTGGTATCCTTCTTAATTGCTTCCACCACTTCCGGATCATGGTAGATTTCCACGATTCGCTTGTAGGTTGGATTATCTTTATCTTCTGTACGTGCAGCAAATATATTAATATATGGCTTTGCAGATTCATTATTCGGATCTTCCAAAAAGATCGCATCTTTGGTAGGTTCAAAGCCGGCTTGGCCTGCTACCCCGTTATTGATCACAGAGGCTGCCACATCAGGAAGAACACGGGGGGTTTGTTGTGCCACAACCGGAGTGATCTTCAGGTTTTTAGGATTGCTTACAATTCCGCTTGGATCCCCAAATAGACCAAAATCATCTTTCAGTTCGAGTAAACCTGCAGCTTGAAGCAATAAGAGCGCACGTGCCTGATTGGTAGGGTCATTGGGAATGGCAATCTCAGACCCGTCGGGAATCTCCGCTGGAGATTTATACTTGTCGGAATAGATCCCCATCGGCGCAATCACAGTTGTTCCGATGGGAGTAATGTCAAGATGATGCTCCTCTTTAAACTGATTGAGAAAGGCAATATGCTGAAATGCGTTAAGGTCAATCTCTCCATCTGCCAGAGCCTGATTGGGAAGGGTATAATCGGAAAACTCGACCAGTTCAATGTTAATGCCATCTTTCTTCGCTTTCTCCTTAATGATATCCCAATATTGCCCATCCACGCCGGTCACACCAATCTTTACTACCTTATCCTCCGCGGATTCTTTACCGCATCCGGAAATGATTGAAACAAGCAAGATTGCAATAATTGCTAACAGTAATGGTTTTCTCATCTTTATCATCCCTCTTTGTTTTAGTAGTTTGGTTATAAATCTCTTAAACTAACGGCGGAGGAAAATCCGCGCGATAAAGTTACCCAGATATTGTGCAATCTGCACCAATATAATGAGCAGAATCACTGTAACGATCATTACGGAGGTATCAAAACGGGCATACCCATAAGTCATCGCCAGATTTCCCAACCCTCCGCCGCCAACAGTACCGGCCATCGCTGAAAAATCAATTAAGGCAACGGTAATAAACGTTAAGCCTAGAATCAGGGGGCCCAAAGCTTCCCGAATCAAAACGCCAAAGATAATTTGCAGCGGAGATGCTCCCATCGCTTTGGCCGCTTCGATAATTCCCGGATCAATCGAGACCAGGTTATTCTCTACCACCCTGGATATCCCGAAAGAGGCTGCGAGAGTCATCGGGAAGATGGCTGCCGCTGTCCCGATGGTAGTCCCTACCACGAATCGGGTGAGCGGACTGATTGCAACCAGAAAGATTATGAAAGGAATGGGGCGTACAGTATTAATCAGGATATTTAGGATTGAAAAAACCAGCTTGTTCTCCAAAATATTTCCTTTTCTTGTCACATACAAGAGAATCCCCATTGGGACACCGATCAATGTAGCAAAGATCAGTGTAAAGATCACCATCACTACTGTTTCCCCAGTCGCTTCTACTATCCTGGGCCAAAAGGTGGTCCAATCAACCCTCATCTTCTTTCACCTCCTTGATCTGCACATACTGCTGCAGTTGTTTTACAACCTTCTTCACTTCTTCATCCTCTCCTCTGAATTCAACAATCAGATTTCCAAAGAGAGTTTCCTGCAGTTCACTAATATTTCCATAAAGAATGTTCACATCAACGTCGTATTTCTTCGAGATATCGGATAATAAAGGTTGATGGGTTGCCTCTCCGGTAAAGATCAAACGGTAAATTCTATTTTTCTGCTCTGGAGTTAACTTTTCCAGCACACTCGGCGGCAACTTATCATTTAATACCGAGCTAATAAAGTTCTTCGTCGTTTTTGTCTTTGGATTGGTAAAAATCTCAAAAACTGTTCCCACTTCGATCACTCGGCCATTCTCCATCACCGCCACGCGATCACAGATCTCTCGAATGACCTGCATCTCGTGGGTAATCAGCAAAATGGTGACATGATATTCCTGATTTACCTTCTTTAATAGGTTTAAGATTTCGGCCGTTGTTTCCGGATCAAGTGCAGAGGTGGCTTCATCACAGATCAGAATATCAGGTGAGGTGGCAAGCGCCCGCGCAATTCCCACACGCTGCTTCTGTCCGCCTGAAAGCTGCTCCGGATAGTTATTGGCTTTATCTTCAAGACCCACGAAACGAAGTAACTCCGTGACTAGTCGGTGAATCTCATCTTTTGGCACTTTAGCCAGCTTCAACGGATAAGCCACATTGCCGTAAACCGTTCTTGAATTAAAGAGGTTAAAGTTCTGAAAAATCATGCCGATTCTCTGCCTGAGACGACGGAGCTCCTTAGATGGCAGAGAACTGATCTCTTGGCCGTTGACAACCACTCGGCCCGAAGTCGGTCGTTCAAGCAGGTTGACCAAGCGCAGCAATGTGCTTTTCCCTGCTCCGCTAAAGCCAATCACGCCAAAAATCTCACCTTTTTCGATGGAAAGAGAGACATCTTTAACCGCTTCAACACTCTTCCCTTTCATTGCAAATACCTTGCTGATTCCTTCAAATTTAATCATGTTAGCACCCCCTTTTCGTTTGTCGCTCATGTTGTCTTGCAGAGGCAGACTTAAGATAAAAAGAGAACCCCTCTCTTCTTATCCATCCAAAGTAAGAAGAGAGGGGTCTATATCCCAAGCCGCTTCTTATCTTTCAAGTCGACTCTACTTCGACTTGCAGGAATTGGCACGGTGTTTGCAATAAGCAAACCCGCTGCCGAGGTTTCATCGGGCCAGTCCCTCCACCTCTCTGGATAAGAATTACAAAAGCTATAAAGTTTTTAATGATTACAATTGTTGATTCTAATCGCATTGAAATGAAAAGTCAATACCAATCCGATAGATTGTTAAACGTCTGTGATATTGTCATATCGTAACGCTTCAGTGAAAATGTCACTATGAGACAGGAGAGAATTACGTTGACGAAAGAAGAATTGAAGCGTTACACAGTGATTATGAAACATATTCAAGG